>Ga0182030_10005713_pt1 | contig 26351 bp, 26 predicted proteins | sample 812S3MmetaG_FD_121299 | JGI IMG/M metagenome (GOLD analysis project Ga0182030, IMG submission 121299) | Permafrost microbial communities from Stordalen Mire, Sweden - 812S3M metaG (Illumina Assembly) | ecosystem: Environmental > Terrestrial > Soil > Wetlands > Permafrost | place: Sweden...
CGGGCTGCCTTCCGCGTTCATGGCGTCGAACGCGCTTGATGGCGGCGCCGGATTTCCCGGCATCATCATCATGCCCTGTGTCGGGGCGTAGGGGCTCGGGGCTTGCGCCATCGCCACCCCCGTTGCCCCCAGCATGGCCGCGCTGGCCAGCAAAAGCTTCCGCATTGTGATCCCTCCTGCATTTGCCGGCGAACCGGCGGACTTCAGGCCCCGCCCCCGCGACAAAACGCGTCAACGAACGCGCCACTGGGGACAGCCGGGCCTGGAGGGACTATTGCGACCTGTTCATGCGGTCCGCAATCCGCCAAAGGGGGTTTGAATGGCATTCATGAGACACTGTACCCAAAATGCCACATTTTATCGAGCGAAGGTAATTTCCTGACGTCGCCGGAGAAATTCCTGGCACTCGCGGTCCGGTTTCACCCGTCAGCAGTCCGCTCTTTCACGGCGGCTGGGTCAGGCGTAAGTCGCGGACGCGGCAACGCTTCGGATGCACCAGCTCATGAGCCAGGCCAACGGCCAGACCGACGCCTATCTCCAGCACGGCAAACGCCTGCATGGGGCGGGACGCCTCGCGGAAGCGGGCCAGGTCTATCAGCAGGTCCTGACCCTCGCGCCGGCGCATCCCGACGCATCGCATATGATGGGCGTGTTGTTGCTGCAGATGGGGCAGCCGGCCCAGGCTTTGGGGTGGATCGAACGGGCGATCACGGCGGGGGCCGGGTTGCCCGCCGGTATCCGCTCCACGTTTCATGTCCATCACGCCCATGTCCTGCTCGCCCTCGGCCGGCCAGCCGAGGCGATCGCGGCCAGCAACGTCGCGCTCCAGTTGAAACGCCTGAACGCCGAGGCGCACCAGGCGCTGGGTCACGCGCTGACCGACTTCGGTGATCATGAGGGTGGGCTGAAAGCCTATCGCGACGCGGCTCGGCTGAAGCCGGATCTGCCGGATCTCCTTAACAACCTCGGCACCGCGCTGCATCACGCGAACCGGCTGGAGGAAGCCGCGCGCACCCTGACCCGCGCGCATGGCCGAGAGCCGCGCGATCCCGGCATCCTGGTCAACCTGTCCTCGGTGCTGCGCGATCAGGGCCTGTTCGACCAGGCCGAGGCCCGGCTGGCGGCCGCCGCGCGCCTCGCGCCCAACGATCCGCGGGTGCGCTACAACCAGGCCCTGCTGATGCTGTTGCTCGGCCGCTTCGACCAGGCCTGGCCGGGATGGGAGGAACGCTTCCGTGCCGGAGCGGTGCGCGACCGCGGGCTGACTCAGCCTCGCTGGAACGGCGAGCCGTTAAGCGGGCGCACCCTGCTCGTCCACGCCGAGCAGGGACTCGGCGATACCATCCAGTTCTGCCGATTCCGGTTTCCCGGCGACGGTCCCGTGGTGTTCGAGGTCCAGCCGCGCATCGCCCGTCTGCTGGCCGGCCGCGCAGCCGGGCACACCCCGACCATCGTGCGCGTGGGCGATCCGCTGCCGCCATTCGACCTCGCCTGCCCGCTGATGAGTCTGCCGGCCATCCTCGGCACGACCGAAGCGACCATTCCGGCCGCCATGCCCTATCTGTCAGCGGAACCGGACGCGGTGGCGCGGTGGCGAACCCGCCTCGGCGAGCACGGGTTCCGCGTGGGAATCGCCTGGCAAGGTAACCCCTCGCGCCGGGAGGATCGCGGACGATCGATCAGCCTGGCGCATTTTCTGCCGCTGGCGTCTGTCCCCGGTGTGCGGCTGATCAGCCTGCAGAAGGACGATGGCGCCGATCAGTTGACCGCCGGGATGACGGTGGAAACCCTGGGCTTGGATTTCGACTCGGGACCCGATGGATTTATCGACACGGCCGCGGTGATGGTGAACCTCGATCTGGTGATCACGTCGGACACCGCGATCCCGCATCTGGCCGGCGCGTTGGGACGCCCCGTCTGGGTTGCGTTACGGACGGTGCCGGACTGGCGGTTCATGCTGGAGCGGACCGACAGTCCCTGGTACCCGACGATGCGGCTGTTCCGGCAGATCGCGCGGGATGAATGGGGGCCGGTGTTCGGCTCGATCAAGGACGCATTGGCGGAGCTGGTGGCGGAACGCCGGGCCGGGGGGAATGACGGGAGGACATGATGGCCGACCCGATAGTGCCGGTGAGTTGGGGCGAACTGCTCGACAAGGTGGCGATCCTGGAGATCAAGCGGCAGCGGTTGCGCGCGCCCGCGGCGCTCGCGAACACCGAACGGGAACTGACGGCGTTGGCTCCCGCGCTGGCGGCGTTGGTCCGCGAGCCGCTGGGGCTGGGGCTGGCGGAGTTGCGGTCGGCTTTGGCGGCGGTCAACCAACGGCTGTGGACGATCGAGGACCGGATCCGGGAAAAAGAAGCACAAGGCGATTTTGGAGAGGCGTTCGTGGCGCTGGCCCGGTCGGTTTACCGGGAGAACGATGAGCGCGGACGGATCAAGCGAGCGATCAACACGCTGCTGGGGTCCGGGCTGATGGAAGAGAAACAATACGCCGCGTATTGAACCCGCGTCCGGTCACATCACGACATTGGTCGCGGCGCATCGGGAACGCCCCGGACACGCCGGCGATCTGGCCTCCGGCCGCACCCTACCGATCGACTGGCCGTTTGGCGTCCGGTGACACGACGTATGGGTTTGCCTCATTGCCCAGGGGTAACGACCCTGACGCCGATGCCGACACTGCCGGCGAGCGTGTTCGGCGTGATGACCGCGCCCCCCAGGTCACTGCCGCCGGGGAGAGTGTTGTTCACCGCCACGAGGTGACAGGTGGCGTGGTGCCATTTTTCGCACTCGCTCACGGCGCGCCGCATCGCGTCCTGGTGGGATCCATCATATTCCCACCAGGCGGCGCCGCGCACGCCGCCATCCGCCGCGGCGAGAGCCTTTTCGTTCATCACCTCCCGCACATATTGTCGTCCCAGCGGCTGGTCCGCCGGATTCAGCCGCGCGAGCACCCTGCGTTCAAAGTCCCGGTCCGCGCCGGGAAGGCCGTTATTTTCCGCGAATCGATCGATCAGCGGGAGCATGTGTTGTTGCCCCTGCCTGTTGTTGAACATTCCGTGGCCGGTCCAATCGGCCCTCGGAAACATCACGAGCTCCGCCCTCCCGCCTCCGGCCACGAATGCATCGCGATAGCGTCGGGAGAGGTCTGGCGGAAACAATTCGTCGGTTTCACCGTAGATCCACAGGGTTGGAATCTGGATTTCCCGCCCCATGCGCCGGAAACTCTCGACCATATCCTGTTCGAAAGCCTCGCAAGCGACGATGCCATCCTTGCGCGACCACAACCGAATACCGCCGGAGACGTTGACAACGGCTGACACCGGCACCTCCCCGCGGGCCGCGACCGCCAACATGACGGGGCCACCCATCGAGCGTCCCATCAGGACGAGCCGGGACATGTCCGCGTCGTCGCGCCTGCCAATCGCGCGCAGCGCGGCCTCGATATCGACGGCCTGGTGATCCAAGGAGCCCTGGGCGTTCGGATGGTCGCACCAACCGGAGCCGGATTGGTTCGCGCCCTCGGAGTTTCCGAAACCGCGCCGCGAAACCGCGATAGCCAGCCACCCCGACTGGCCATGGTGCGGGCCCATTGGGGGTCCGTGTTGCCCGCTCCCAGTTTCAGGGGCAATGAACCATGGGTGATCACCATCACCGGAAAACGCGCGCCATGATCGGGCCGCGCGGTGAAAGCTTCGAGCGAATAGCGGTGATGGTCGATTTCGACCCGCAACGGCGAGGTATCCTCGATCAACCCGGACTCGTCCGCCATGGCCGGCCAGATGAGTATCAGCCAAAGGATCGACCATACGAATACGCGCCGTCGTGATCGTGTCATGCTTCAGGCACCGTCCGCGCCTGGTCGAACAGGACAGTGGCGGCCCATCCGCCAAATCGTGCTCAGAACACAAGGAGCCTGAGTTCAGTACACCGGCCGCCGTTACGAAATGGTGCGATTCGTGTAAAACACGCTTCACGAGTGGCGTTGCCAGACTCCAGATTATCAGGGGGAATTGGGCCGTCCTGACAGGCCATGTGCATGCGCTGAACTCAACCAGGAAAGCCTGACACGAAGTTACACGAAGCGCAAACGAAGTTTCACGGAGAGGGAATTATGGCGCCTCGCGCGGGAGGGCGGTCGGCCATTCCCAATGCCGATGACATGATTTTTTAATGCTTTTTCGTGAAACTTCGTCCGCGATTCGTGTAACTTCGTGTCAGACCTGCCTTCTCGCCGCCCCAAATAATACTAATTGTCCTTGATCGCCCGCAGCACGTAACGGTTCAGGATCGTCAGCGGCACCTGCCCTTGCAACGAACTTCGATACAATCCCGCGTGCACCAGCACCACCAGATCCAACGCCGGCACCATGAACAGCCGCTGGCCGCCCAATCCGACACCGGCAACCCAATCGACCTGCTTCCCGTGCACCAACGAGCGTCCGAGCCAGAACTGGAAGCCGTAGAACCAAAGATCGCGCGCGTTGATGCTCGGCGCGGTGGAAGATGCGATCCAATCCGCGGGGATGATTTGCTGGGCGTGCCACTTGCCATGATCCAGCACGAGCTGCCCGATTTTCGCGGTATCGCGCGGCCGCAACCGCAAGCCCGACGCGGCGGCGGGCTCTCCCGACGCGACGGGATCCCACTCGAAATCGGTAATCCCCAGCGGCGCGAACAATTCCTCGCGCGCCAGAGCGTCCAGCGGCTGACCTGTCACCTTCCACAACAATCTGGCGATGATCATGGCGGAACCGCCGCTGTAATTGAATACCGAGCCCGACGGCGTCTCGACCGGCCGGGACAAGGTGAAGCGCACCGGGTCGGCCGCGGTGTCCATCTGGATCTCGCTGTTAAGCGGATTGCTGTAAGGAATGTCCTCGTTCCAGACGAGACCTTGCGACATCGTCAGCAGATCGCGGATCGTGATACGGTCCTTCTCGGGTGTCCGTAAATCTGAATATTCGGGCAGAAGTGGCAGCACGGCCTGGTCGATGCCGGCGATCTGCCCCTTGCCGACCACGATGCCCAGGATCAGCGCGGTGACGCTTTTCGAAATCGAACGCAGATCGTGCTTTACGTCCACGCCGAACGTCACGGTTCCGACGGAACGGCCGAGCCGCTCATCCTGGCCGATGAAGTACCGCTCGTACGCCAGCTTTCCATGTCGAACCACCAGGACGGCGTGGACGTTCGCGTCGGTCCAGCCCTGAAAACGCGGTCCGATACCGCACAAGATCGCCGGATCGAGGCCGACGGCGTCCGGCGTCGCCACCTCCCAGTCGTCCGCCAGCACGGCCGGCGTATCGCAACCGGGCGCGGCGGGTTGCGCGAACGACACGAGCGGCGCCAGCGCCAGCAACAGCGCGAACAAAATGGCGGGCATCGGCACCTCCGAACGTCGTGCATCGCGCGCGCGGTTGTCGTCCCGGCGTCATGGTCCCATCTGAACACAGTCCATTCGATCGAAACAGCAACGGAGCGACCGCCATGACCGAGATCCCCGCCGCGTTCCTCGACCTGCTCACGGAAAAGAAGGCGATCGCGAATCTCGCCACGATCATGCCGGACGGTTCGCCTCAGGTGACCCCTGTCTGGTTCGACTACACCAACGGCAAGATCCGCGTGAATACCGCGAAAGGCCGGGTTAAGGCGCGCAACATGGCCGAGGGATCGCGCGTCGCTCTGTCGATCGTCGATCCGGACAATGCCTATCGGTATATGCAAATTCGCGGCACGGTCTCGCACACGACCGAGGCCGGCGCGATCGCGCATATCGACAGCCTGGCGAAGAAGTATCTCGGGAAGGACGTGTATCCATGGCATAACGCCAGGGACGTGCGGGTGATGTACGAGATAGAGCCGCTGTCCGTGCAGACCATGGGGTAAATGCGGAGACGCAACGATCGGCGCGGCGTCAACCGCTCAGGCCAGCGCGCCGATCGCTCCGACGGCGCGGCAATGCCGAGGCAGCCGGCGGACGGTTTCTCCGTCGATCCCGCCAAGCGCGGCGGCCATCGCTGACCCGCGCGCGAGCCGGGCCCAGAGCGCGGGCCCGAGGGTGAGTGTGTCCGGATGGCTCGCGGTGGGGAAGACCGGGGACAGGAAGATCAGTTCGGCACCGGCTTTGGCTGCCCGGCGCAGGTCGGGAAGACTGTGCGCGGAACTGGTGACGAAACGGCCGGCGCGCGACCGGCCAGGCCAGCGGCCGCCACGGAGGTGCACGCCAGCGTGTAGCGCGGCGGCCAGGCGAGGATCGCCCGCGACGACCAGGATCAGTCGGCGTGCACGACAAATTCGCGCCAGATCGTGTGCCAGTTTGGCGCGGTCCGGATACGAGTCATGGCGAAACACCACACCGGCCAAGCCGCGCGGCAGGCGCGCGACGGACGCCAGCGGATCGGTCAGGCGGTTCGGGTCGGTGAACAGCCAAAGCGGCGGAATGCATCGGTGCGCGGCTCTGGGCGTGGCGTTTCCGCGCTTGGCCGCGGGAACGCGAGACGCCGTCGCGCGCGCCCAGGCGAGGAGTTTCGCGTCCACCTCAGGCGCCCGCGGGCACGCCCTTGGTCGTCGAATATTCGAAGTGCAGTGCCTCGTTGGGGCGAACGAGCGGGAAGATCGCATGCGCCGCCATCGCCGCCTCGCTGAACCCTTGCAGGATCAGCTTGAGTTTGCCGGGGTAGGTCGCGACATCGCCGATCGCGAACACGCCGGGCAGGCTGGTCTGGCAGGTCGCGGGATCGATCCGGATATGCGCGCCGTCCTGCTCCAGCCCCCAGGCGGCGATCGGTCCAAGATCCATGGACAGGCCGAAGAACGGCAACAGCACGTCGGCGGGCAGTTTTCGGCGCTCGCCTTTCAGGGTCGCGACCTCGACCGCGTCGAGGCGGCCGTCGTTGCCGTGCAAGGCATGCAGTTGAAAGGGGATGACCATCTCGATTTCGCCTCGCGCGGCGGCGGCGTCAAGCTGCTCGGCCGATCCGGGAGCGGCGCGGAATTTGGGCCGGCGGTGGATGACCGAGACCGTCGCGATATCTTTGAGGGCGAGCGCCCAATCGACCGCCGAGTCGCCACCGCCGGCGATGACGACGCGTTTGCCGCGCAGGTCCTCTCGGCGACGGACGTGATACTGGACGGCGCCGGTCGCTTCGAACGCGGGAAGGTTTTCCAGCGGCGGACGGTTGGGGCCGAAGGCGCCCGCTCCGGCGGCGATGATGACGGCTTTGGCGTGGATTTCATCGCCGCGGTCGGTGGTGACGCGGAAGGCGCCGGGCTCGCCCGTCAGGCTCTCGACGCGGCGGCCCAGAAGACGGGGCGCGGCGAAGGGCGCGATCTGTGTGTCGAGGCGAGCGACTAGGTCCCCGGCCTCGATCGCCGGGTGGCCGGGAATGTCGTAGATCGGCTTCTCCGGATACAGCGCCGAGCATTGGCCTCCGATATCGGTCAGCGCGTCGATCAGCACGCTGGAGAGTTTCAGCATCCCAAGTTCGAAGACGGCGAAGAGACCGACGGGTCCGGCGCCGATGATGGCGACATCGGTGGTGAGCGTTGAAGGCGTGGGCATGCGCTTGTGTCCCTGACCGTCGCGGATGGGCGGCTGTTCGGGTGGTGGATAGGGGTTGGGCGCGCGCGTTGACAAGCGGACGGGTCCAGAGCCCGGCCACATGCACCTGAAGCCGGCATCATGCGCCGGAAGCAAGCAGACAGCGTCGCGGCCGTTACAAAAGTATGTTATTCGGGAAATTGCCTCATAATCGCGAAGGGCAAATCCGTGTCATTGATGGATTGGGTGCGGTGGATTTTGGCCCCGGTTCCGGGCGCCGACGAGGCGCTCAGGACCTTGTCGACGGGCGCTCCCTTGGACTGGGTCAAGACAATCGGGGCAATGCTTCTCGGCGCGATCATCGCGTTCATTACCTCCGCCGAAACGATCAAGCTGATCTGGAAGACGGCTTTCAGGAAGAAAAGCGAGATGACGGAGCAGTTGAAGAGTCAGGCTGGGCATATCGCCGAATTGATTGGGCAAATCGACGGACTGCGCGCGGATAAGCAACGGCTTGAGCGCCGGGTCGCGGACGAACTGGCGAAGCATCCGGGAGCCGCGATCGCACGCGCGGAGAAAGAGCTGCGTGACCGTAACGAGTCCAGTGCGATCTACCACCTGGAGGAGTGGTTCAACGGGAACGCCTCAAGCATAGGCGCCATCGCGTTGCGTCTGGCACGCTACCACATTGCCCAGGCGGTGCCGGAGCCAGGGGATCATCTGAAACGGGCGGATCAGTTGCTGCTCCTGGCGCGCGGCGCGACACCGGGGGATCAGGAGGCGCGCGAGCTGTTCAACCAGTTTTCCCAGGTCAACGCGTCGCTACAGGAACAGATGATTCGGGCCGGCGACGATCCGATCGTGTGGAATGCCGCGACGGGCAAAGGGCGAAACGCGCGGGGCGAGGGGATGCTCCCACTGATCACCACGTTCCGAAAGGTGGCTGATTACTGCCACGATAAGGGGTTCCCACGGTTAGCCCCGCTGTTCGGCGACCGTGCCGCGGACCTGGCGCGGCAGGGTAGCGCGCCGCTTCGCAAAGTTTGGTTTCAGGTCGAACCGCGTGCCATCTTCTATCAAATCGTCGCTGGACATCATGAAGCTGCATTGGATCGGATCGATTTTGTTTTGACCGAAGCCCGGATCCACCTGACCGTTCGTGATCGTGAGACACTTGACGCCCAATACATGCGCGCCCGCGTGCTTCAGGACCTCGGCCGCCCCGCCGACGCGCTGGCCGAGATCGACGCCTTCGCGCCCATCATGGCCGAGGTGAAGGGCGCGCGGCATCCCGACACCCTGAGCACGCGATACCTGCGCGCCTCGGTGCTTCGGGACCTCGGCCGCCCCGCCGACGCGCTGGCCGAGATCGACGCCTTCGCGCCCATCATGGCCGAGGTGAACGGCGCGCGGCATCCCAGCACCCTGAGCACGCGATCCCTGCGCGCCGTGGTGCTTCAGGACCTCGGCCGCCCCGCCGACGCGCTGGCCGAGATCGACGCCTTCGCGCCCATCGAGGCCGAGGTGAAGGGCGCGCGGCATCCCGACACCCTGACCACGCGATACCTGCGCGCCTCGGTGCTTCAGGACCTCGGCCGCCCCGCCGACGCGCTGGCCGAGATCGACGCCTTCGCGCCCATCAAGGCCGAGGTGAAGGGCGCGCGGCATCCTCACACCCTGGCCACGCGATCCCTGCGGATCGGGATCGAGATCGCGGAGCACCGAAACGTCGATCATATGGCGGCTCTGACAGACATGATCGCCGGCCTGACAAAGGCGCTGGGACCGTCGGCGCGGCAGACTTTGTTCGCCCGTTACCGCCTGGCACGGTTGTGGGTGGGCCAGCGACGTATGGCCGAGGCAGCCGAGGAGCTACGTGCCGTCATCGCCAGCTTTGATCCGCAAACGGACCCCGCCTCCCGCCTGCTGCGATCCGCCCACGCACTTCTGGTCCAGGCCGAAGGCGGCCCACCTGCCGGAGGACTGGTGACCTGACCGGCACACGCGCCGCGTCCGCCACTCGCCTGGTTGTCCGGCGCGCCATGCAAGAAATTCAGGCCTGAATCGGTGACGCATCCTCGCTTCCGCGGTCGGCCACCTTCCGGGCCACCAAGGCGGGAAAACCCGCGACGCGGTCTCACCGCTGGCCTCCCGGTATCGAGTTCGCGCCGATCGACCTGCCCCCCGTTGGCGCTATCAGGCCTGGAATCTCGCCGCGCGAGTAACGGCCAACCTTGGATCGCGCCGCTGATGCAACACCGCGATGATGTAGACACCATCGTCCCTCGCGACATACAGCACGGCATAGGGAAAGCGCCTCGGGATCATGCGACGCGCGTCACGCCAGATCCGCGCGGCCCGCCAGGGATTCTCGGCAATCAACCGGATCACACACGATCGATTTCGGCGAGGAAGCCGTCGCCGAGCCCTTGCAGCCGCCGCTCATACCAACCGAAAGCCTCAGCCAAATCGGCCTCTGCCTCCGGTTGGACGATGATCGTGGCGGTCACGGTTTGCCGGCGATACGCCCCCGTACCTCGGCCCAGGAGGCGCCGATGCTGGTGCCCGCGTCGAGCGAAGCCATGCGCCGGTCGATCTCATCCTTGTGCCACTCGGGCACCGGGAGCGCGTCTGACGCCTCGGCCTCGATTGAATCCCAGAGGGCCTCGATCAGCTTGAGACGATCAGCCACGGGAAGGGCCCGAGGGTCGGCGACGGTGGACTGGGTCATGGCCACAGGATAGCATCAGAGTTCCGCCAGCGCATCACTTTCCGTTCACGCGATCGTGGGACGCGGATGATCCTTGGCGCCTACCGGGCCGCCGCTGGCGATCACTCAGAACCCAACCCGGTCCCCACCCTTCAACTTCAAAATCTCCCGCGCCTCCGTCGGCGTGGCGATCTCCAAACTCAGCTCCTCCAGAATCCGCCGGATCTTCGCCACCTGCTGGGCGTTCGACGTCGCCAGCTCGCCCTTGCCGATATACAACGAGTCCTCCAGCCCGACCCGCACATTGCCGCCATTGATCCCGGCCATCGTGGTGAACGCCATCTGATGCCGCCCCGCCGCCAACACCGACCAAACGTATTGATCACCAAACAACCGATCCGCGGTCTCCTTCGCGAACAGCAGATTGCGCGGCTCGGCGCCAATGCCACCCAGAATCCCAAAGATCGACTGCACGAACAACGGTGGCTCGACGATGCCGCGATCGAGGCAATAGGCCAGATTGTACAAATGCCCGATGTCGTAACATTCGAATTCGAACCGCGTGCCGTGGCCCTTGCCAAGCCGCTCCACGATGCCGGCGATATCCTTGAACGTGTTGCGGAAGATGAAGTTGTCGGTGTTCTCCAGATACGGCTTCTCCCACGCGAACTTCCATTCCTTCACGCGCGCGGCGGCGGGCGAAATGTTGAAGTTCATGCTGCCCATGTTCAGGCTGCACATCTCCGGCTGCGCCACCAGAGGCGCCGCCAGCCTGTCGTCCAGCGTCATGTTCAGCCCGCCACCGGTGGTGACGTTGATCACGGCATCGACGCTCTGCTTGATCACCGGCAGAAAGCGCATGAACACCGCCGGGTCCGGCGTGGGCGAGCCGTCGTTCGGATCGCGCGCGTGCAGATGGATGATCGCCGCGCCCGCCTCCGCCGCCTCGATCGAGTCCTTCGCGATTTCCTCCGGCGTGATCGGCAAATACGGCGACATACTGGGCGTGTGAATGCCGCCGGTGATGGCGCAACTGATGATGACCTTGGCCATGGCGTTCTTCCCTTCGCGAGCAACCGCGCAAGGTGTGGCACGCGGCGAAGCCGGCGTTAACCCCCGGTCAATGCGAGTTCGCCAGCAATGTCCCGACCGGCATGATTTTATGCTTAACGTAACAGGGAATACCAACGACGATCCTCTCGTACTGATGCAAGCGCACCGAGGCACTGCTCGCCTCTGGAATTTGTCATCGGGCCTGGCGAAGTTTCGAACGGATCGCCCGCCGCAAGCTGCTTCTGATCGACTCGGCGCGGACCCTTCACGACCTGAAGGTGCCGCCCGGGAACCATCTGGAGGCGCTCACGGCGGACCGCGCCGGGCAGCATTCGATCCGGATCAACGGCCAGTACAGGGTTTGTTTTATTTGGCGGAATGGTGATGCCTATCAGGTCGAAATCGTCGATGACCACTGAAACCGGAGTTCAGGTCCTGCGCGCCGATATGGTGATCCACCCCGGCGAAGTGCTGCGAGAAGACTTCATGCTACCTCACAAGCTCAGCGCGAACCGGCTGGCGGCGGCGATGGGCGTGCCGACCAATCGGATCACCGCGATCGTCAACGGCACGCGGGGTATCTCCGGGGAAACGGCGCTGCTGCTCGGCAAAGTGTTCGGCAACACGCCATCCTTCTGGATGCATCTGCAAATCCGCTACGAACTGGATCTCGCGGTGGCGCAAACCGCGAGGGAGCGGCTGGACGCGGCGGAGGCGTTTGGACGCACGCTCATCGCGTAAACCCGCGCGCCCATCAGATCTGACGCTTACCGCCTGACAGGACCCATCTGACGCGGCCTTGGACCAGCCTCAACACCTGGCGCTCGATGCTGTCCGGGCGGCCCGCCAGCAGCCACGCGAGCATCAGGACCGTGCCATAGACGACGGCGCCCAGAGCGCAGCGGGTCAACAAATCCTCGAGATTGGACCAGCCGGGCCGGTCGCCGCCCGGGGTCCAGGCCAGGCCCAACGCATAGAGGCATGCGGCCATCACCAGCGAGGCGACCATCGCTCGCCATGTGCAGGCCAGCAGGTCGCCGAACTTGATCGCCAAATGGTGCATGGTGCGCCAAAGGAACAACCCCTGGTCGATCGCCAGGGAAATCGCCACCGCCACCGCCGCTCCCGCCAGACCCCAGAAATACGCCAGAGCGATCATCAACGGAACGCGGATGGCGACGGACACCGAGGACAACAAGAAGCTGTCGCGCACCTTGCCTCCGGCGGTCAGGAACGTGCCGCTGAAATAGCCGAAGATCGACACCGTGCTGGAGATGGCGATGATCTGGATCACTGGTACCGCGGTCAGCCATTGCGCGCCCAGTACGAATCGCACCATCGGATCAGCGACCATTGAAATGCCGATCCCGGCGGGGAGGATCAGCATGATCGCCACTTCGACCGCGCCCAGATAGAGCTTCGTTGGGCTGCTGTCGTCACGGTGCAGCACCGCGAAGCCGGAGAACAGGGTGCGGCCCAGGGGTTCGACGACCTCGGTGACGGGCAGCGCGCCGAGTTCGTATCCGATCGAGAACACGCCGAATTGCGCGGTGCCCAATACTCGCCCGATGATGACGCTGTCGCCGCGCTCCTTGATCTGCGACAGCATGGTCTGCAACCAGGTCCAGGACGAAAAACCGATCAGGCGATGCCACGACCGCAAGCTCAGGCGAGGCCGGAACGGCGACATGATATAGCTTTGCGCCAGTCCGGCCAGGCGGTTCATCGTCAATCCGAACACCAAAGCCCAGTAGCTGCGCCAGATCAGGGCGAACCCGATGGTGGACACCACCATGACGGTGCGCGAGACCACGCTCAGGTTGAATTCTTTATGGAACTCAAAATCGCGCCGGAAATCGACGATCCCAATGTTCGTGAAGCCGCTGAAAAACATCGAAACGGCGAGCGCCAGCATCACGTTGATCAACCGCGCGTCGCCAAAGAAATCCGCCGTCGGCCAGGCGATGGCGACGATGATCAGCGCGGTGAGCAATCCTCGCAGCAGGTTGATGCTGAACGCGGTGTCATACATGTCGCGCGTGGGGGCGGCCTCCCGCACCAGCGCGTCTTGCACGCCGATGGTCGACAGCAACTCGACCGAGTTGGTGAAACCCGCCGCCAGGGTCACCAGACCGAAATCCTCCGGCTTCAGCAACCGCACGAGGATCAGCGTACTCAGCAGCCCCAGATTTCGCGACGCGATGCGCCAGGCCACGACCCACCCGGTGCCTTTGGCGACGCGGCTGCTGACCGACGGCGTTGCCGGAGCCTCGGTGTCCATTTCAGGCAAGCCTCGTCAACTCGGAGCCCGCCGTGACTGAAGCCGGCGTGGGCGAAGCTGGCGCGGGCAAAGCCCGGGGGGATGCCAAGGCCCCAGCGGACGCGGAGATGCGCTCAGCCAGGCACCAGGCAGCCGCACGATCCCCTAAGCGGGGAGCAGCGATCACAAGGGCGCGCTCATCCATTCAAGAAGAATCCGATGCCAAACGGAGAGTACCGGACAGCGGCCCGGCGCGGGCGCTGTCCAGGCCGTTCTCGCGCCTGATCAGCCGGCCTTGGGCATGGTCATGCCACAGGCGTCGAAGGTTTTGAACAACGCCGCCTCCAGCGCCGGGGTCAGCGTCAGATGCGGCGGACGGATGTAATTCCAGCGCGGGTCCGCGGTATTGCGCGCCGTCAGGGCCTTCAGAGCCGGGATCATCGGCACCGAAATCACCGCCTTGCGGGTCGCCGCCAGGATTTCATGCGCCACCGCTCCCGCGTCCGTGTTCCAGCCCGCGTAAACCTGGGCGGCCACCGAGCAATTCACATTCGACGCGGCGGTGATGCAGCCCGCGGAACCCTTTTGCAGCAGCGGCCGCATCACGGTGTCGTCGCCGGCGTAAACCTCGAACCCGTCCTTGGCGAAATTCTCGACATAGGACAGACCGTTGTCATAACTGCCGCTGCTGTCCTTGATGCCTTTGAACTTGCCTGGGTTCGCCTTCAGCAAACGGCTGATGAAGTCGATGCTGAACGGGATCGCCGATTGTTGCGGGAAGTTATACAAATACAACGCGATGGAGCCGCCGACGCGCTGCACGACTTCGTTGAAGTAGGCCAGCAGTCCGTCGTCCGACGGGTTCTTGTAATAGAATGGCGGCAGCAGCAGCGCGCCGCGGCAACCCAGTGATTCGGCGGTCTTGGTGAGCAGGACGGTGTCGGGAATGGCGGTGGTGCCGCAGCCGGGCAGCATCTTTGACGCCGGAATGCCGCGCGCGACCAGGCCCTCCAGCAAAGCGATCCTTTCCCGCACGCCCAGAGAGTTCGCCTCTCCGGTGGTGCCCAGTACAGCCAGGCCGTTACAGCCGTTGGCCAGCAGCCAGCGGCAATGCGCGGCCATGCGATCCAGGTCGATAGAGAGATCGGCGTTCATCGGGGTCAGCACGGCGGCGTTCACGCCACCGTACAGCGCGTCTTTCATCATTGTTCGCTCTCCTTCGTCGGCCGCCGGACCCGAGGCGGGCGCCCCGGCCAATCGGCCAGATGTTGTTCCAACAGACCCGCGCGCCGCTCCGAGATGACCCGGCCACGGACGGAAACGCCTGCTTCATGCACGGTGTTCTTATCGCCGGAGACCAGATGGTGCCACCATGCCAGGTCCTTGCCGTCGGCGACCCGGCGATACGCGCAAGAGGGGGGCAGCCAATCGATCTCGCGCACCAGAGCTGGCGTCAGGGTCACACAATCGGGCACCCGGCGATGCCGCTTCGCGTAGTCGGAGCACTGACAGGAATGATTGTCCAACAGCCGGCAGGCGACGTTGGTGAACGATAGCTCATCGGTTTCGTCGTCGCGGATCTTGTGCAGGCAGCAGCGGCCGCAACCGTCGCACAGCGATTCCCACTCGTCGTGGGTCATCTCCTCGAGGGATTTGGTCTTCCAGAATGGCGCGGGGGCTGGCATTGGGGCCGCAACCTACAGTCCGACAGAGCGCCTGGCCAGAGAATTGGCTGGGCGAGCCATCGTGTCCGGCGTCCATCAGCCCTCGATCAACGCGCGGGCGGCGGCAGCGATTGCTCCTGGACCGGTCCGGCTCCCGACTGCGGCGGATAGGTGAACTGCCCAGGGGGAGGCTGGTAGCCGGAGGGGGCCTGGGACGGTGCATAACCCGAGGACGGCGGATAAGCCGGCGATGGCGTTTGTGGCTGATACGCTGGCGGTGGCGGCTGGTAAGCGGGGGCCGGCGGCGGTTGATAAGACGGTGGATAAGCCGGTTGGCCAGGCGGCGGCTGATACGGCGGTTGGGCATATCCCGGTTGGGAGGGCGGCGCCTGGTAAGGCGGCGCGTAGCCCCCAGCGGGTGGCGGCCCTCCCTGATACGCGGGTTCGGCGCCGCCGTAACGGGTCAGCACCTCACGCAACGGGTCGGCTCCGGGGTTCGCGCCCTGCATCTGCAGCACGATCTGACGCGCCGCGAAGGGTTGGCCGTAATACGCCTGGTTCTCATCGATCCGGGCGGACATCACGCCGCCCTCCAGGGACACGCCACCGAACAGGCCCCGCGCCTCGGCGAAGGCGATGATGTCGGCGCCGACCGCCGCCGTGGTCGAGCCCTGCACCCCGGCGCCGACCGAGGCCACCGCGACCGACACGTTGGCGCCGAGCCGCACCTGACTGTCCATGACCGCGTTCAGGCCGCGATTGGTCATGATCATCAGCATCAACTGACTGTCCTGCACGCCGAACTGGAAGCCGAAACTGCCGCTGCCGATGTCATAGAACGTCGGATACGACCAGGTGCCGTTGCCGGAGCGCGCCAGCAGCACGCAACTGCCGCCCTCACCGCCGACGAAGAACCCGGCCTTGAACACGCGCGGGCAGATCATCACGCCCTTGGCCCGCCGCAGCATGTATTGCGGGTCCTGGGAGACTTTCTGCGTCATGATCTCCTGCACCGTCAGCGCCGCGCGATCGACCAGGGTCTGCTCGCCGCCCGAGCCCTGCTGGCAGGCGGCGAGGGCCAATGGGGCGAGCACCAGGGCGGCGAGCCCGCCCCCGGGGAAACGCACGCGCGGGCGGCGGCGAGGGCGTGACGGCGAGATGGACGGCGGGACGGTGACCATGGCGACGTTCTCCCTTGTGCGCCGAATCCAGGACGCCATAGCGCGGACGCGTCCGATTCCCGAGTCAGGGAATAGCACCGCGGTGGCGGCATTGTGGCCGGGGAGGGGGCGTTTGGCCTTGCACCAGGGACTGAAGGGCGGATTCTGATTTGAGACGGTCACGGGAGGTGCGGTTTGTCCGCCACGAGAGCAGAAGGGAAACCACCCCGAGACCGCCATCGACCAGCGCGATTGAGACCAATCCGCGACCACGCGCTTGTCGAGTAAGAACGCGCTGGTCTAGCGTGAACGGAGGCCGTCGTGAGTGGACATCAGGAGAGCCGAGCTTGCCGACCCACAGCGACGAACTACAGAGGAATCACCCTCCGAACCGGATTGTGCATGTTCACATCCCCAAGACGGCCGGATCGGCGTTGGCTCAGGCGTTTCAGCGCGCCTACGGTCAACGGCTTCGCGTCTATCCAGAGCGGTTCGAGTCGCGGTTCGCGCCCGTCAATTACGCCGAGTTCGATTTCTACACCGGACACATCGGTTTCACCGTGGCAAGCAAGATTGGCGGCGATTTCATTACCGTCCTTCGCGACCCGGTTGATCGCTTCCTTTCGACCTATTATTTCCTGCGGCAGCTTTATGAATCCGGTGAAGAGCGGACTCACAAGACATCACTGACGAACCGTTACAAGCTCGACCAATTCGTGCTGATAAGGGACGAGCCCATCCTCCAACAAGAACTCCTGAACAGAATGACGTGGCAGATAGCGCACAGCCATCGCATGGAGTTGCGGCGGGAATTCATCGAGGCAGGTATCAGCGAAACGGATCTGGTCTCAATCGCACACTATAACCTGAAGAAATTCGCGATTGTTGGGGTTCAAGAGGATATGGGCCGCCTCACTCGGGCTATCCACCGTCGGTATGGCGTCGATCTGGAGATCGGCCGCGCGAACGTCACGCGGTCTCGCCCGCACCTTGGGGAGATATCGTCGCGCACTCGAGACGGGATTGAGTGGTGGGTAAATCTTGATCAAGAACTTTATCGGAGGTGGATCGACATGAGAATGTCGGGCACGGATTCGCCTCAGAACAGGACAGTCGGATGACCAGACGGAGATCCGGAGGTCTGTCGTGTTGTAGTGAAGTCAGGACCACCGCTTTGATATCGACGCACCGGTGAGCCACATCGCGACAGTCGGGATCGGGGAATTGGCCCCAGCACGCTCGCTTTCCGAGGCTGTGACCTGGTGGTACGGTTTCGCGGAACTCCAGCCAGCGTCAGAGAGAAAGGCAACACGACCTTACCTCGTATTACCGAATTCCAAAGACGAAACCTGGCAATGGGAGCGTGTGCCGACGCACCTCCTGCCTCCCCTCGGCTGTTCATTCTTGCGGAATCTGGAGGTTAGCGGGAGCGGCTACTTGTTCCATGAAGGGCGCTTCGTCAGAGAATTCGTTAACATATCGGAGACCGCGCTACGGTGGTTAGGGCAACCGGACCTGGGCGACAGTCCGCTCACCCATCCGCGAACGAATCGTGTGGTCATTGAGGACCCAGCATTGATCGTGTTTGGGCCCGGGTTCAACATTTATGGCCACTGGTTGCTGGATTTCATGCCTCGGATATTCGTCGCACGGCAGATTTTGGGCTCCGCGCTAGATGATTATGTGCTGCCATTGCCTTCGGACTCTCCGGATTGGGTGCCTGAATTGATGCAAACATTCTGCGGCATTCAACCCGATCGCTTTCGTTACTACAGCAGGCTTGACGACCTGGTGGTATGCCGTCGGGCATGTCTGCCTAGCTATGCGCATTGTGGTAAACGGGGCGACTATGCGCTGCATCCCCTGGTGCGGACCTTTTACGACCAATTCGGGAATTCGGGCGCTCCGCGAGTAAAGCGGCGCATCTGCCTCTCGCGACGCAGCCAGGAACTCCAGACGAACGGGAAATGGCGAATCTTCGGCGCTCGGGAATTGATGGAGCAGATGGCCGTCGCCCGGGGCTTCGAGATTGTCCGACCAGAAACGCTTGATTTCTCCCGGCAAGTTGAGATGTTTCGGTCGGCCGACTGCATCTTGGGTGAACACGGCTCCGGTATGCACGCAGCTGTATTCGCGGACCCTGGCACTGTCGTTGCTACCATTGGGGCCTGGAATCGACACCAATATTACATCGCCGACGCGTTCGAACACCGGGCGATCGGCATGAACCGACTTCAGGTGTCTCAGAACTGGGAAACGCCACCATTTCGGTTCACCGCGACCGAGGAGGACCTCGGCGAACTAATGGATATGATCGACATTATTTGCGGCAGCTCACCCAGCGACTTTGGGCGGTTCGCGCCGCCGGGCGCCCTGGCCAGAAAACACGGTCGCATCTGAGTTCGATGGAGAAGCTTCGCCTGTTTCCATCCGGTCAAGTCTCATGCGAACCTCGTCATAAACAACCTGGTCAACTGCGGTCAGGCGCGACAACGCGTCGTTGATGGGCGGAACCGCCAGCAACGCATTGTAGCTTACGGGTCGGGTCGCGGTCACATTGATCCGCTCCGGCAGCGGCGGATCACCGAGCTCCAACAGTTCGTAGGCCATTCGGAGTGTTAATTCGTATCTCTCGGCGGTGCCAACGAAGGCCAAGCGGTCCAAGGCGCGTATTGCCGTCTCGGCCAAATCGGCCTCGGGCAACCAAGGCCCAAACACCGCCTGGCGCTGCTCATCCACGCCCCCGAACTGGCCACCCGCCAGCAATCTGGCCTGAACGTTCCAGGTCACGCGGCGAATGAGCGGATCGTCGGACGACAGAAAATCCAGCAGCGACATACTCGCCAGGGCATCAAAAAATTTGGTCCTGGCGTGCTTCGACCCTTCTTTCCAATAGAAAAAGCATGACAAAAGTCGCTCCCTGGGCGAACGAAGCATTGTGAACACGCGAAGTGGCATGAACACGGCAGATAACGAGGCGGGACTGATATGGCCTTGAAAAAAGCTGAAGCGGCGGAGATCGGCGGCGGCCAAACCTCGAACCTGCCACTCGAATTCCTCTGGACACACAGCGTCGGCGGGCAGCCGGTCACAGATCTGCTTTACCAGCGCCTCGCCGGCGGTTTTGTGGATACGCATGAAGAGAGCGGGATAGCGAGCCATGAAGTTCGTTCCGAACACATGAATCGGCCGAAGCCCGATCACCGGCATCAAGCACCTACCGGTAGACATTTGTCCAAGGCCTGCGACCAAATCGGTCTGGGTCGGGCTGATAGGCCACCTGTTGCATCACAAAAACAGCCGGAACGCTCCTAGCGTTCCGGCTGCTGTAAACTTTTCCGACACTTGATGGTGGTCAATCCATATCTTATTTGGCGGCCTTTTTCGCCCATCTCCGGCGGAGGAAGCCCAATCCTGTCAAGCCAGCACCGAGAAGCGCGAGGCTGGTTGGCTCCGGCGTATCAATCTGCATCTCAAAAGCGCCGTTAGTGGCGTTTTTGAGCACCAACGTGTCCGGCGCCACGTGGGCGTTATATAGTCCGGCATCCGTGTTGCCAACGTTGTTGCCAACGTCAATGCCGATCAGGTCACCCGCGCGCCACCACATGGCAGGCGATGTGTTGATATTGGTGCCACCATTGGTGGTGTCAGAACCGTTGACCAACGCAATCCAATAGGTGCCTCCGGTGAGCTGGTCGAACACATTGATCGACACGTTGGTCGGCGCGGCCGAGCTTCCGATGGAAGAATCCAGGATCGTGCCGAGCTTCACCGCGCCATTCAATGTCAGGCCCATCGACGAAGGAAGCACGGAACTACCACTTCCTTGGTTCGGAACGAGATACACCAACATGGATCCGTTATCAGTTGCTCCTGTCGCATCTGAGAGTCGGAACGTGATGCTTTCGAGCGTGGTGGGAGACGCCACCGTAAATTCCTGTGCGTCGGGAGATCCGGACGCCGAGTTCGTCGCTCCGCCCGGAATAAGCGAGATGCTATTGGTGTCGGGCGCGTTCGTGACGTACGAACTAAAAAGCGGATTTCCAGGCAATACTGTCAGAGTCGCATTTGCCGCTCCCACCGAGAGCAAAGCAGATAATCCCACGGCCACACCGAAAATTTTCATCGTTCGATTCCTATAAGCCCATCAGGTCGCATTAGGTATCTAACGATAAGCAAACCCCGTGCCAAGCAATAAAACAGTGTATTTTCAATGTTCTACCAGGGATCGATTTTATCGGGACGAGCCGTTTGTAAAGTTTTCCGACGCTTCTCCCGCATCCGGGAGTGTGCGATCCCGTGACCAACCGGGTAGCGCTGTAACCTCCGGCGGTGGCCACCATCAAAGTCAAGCCAAGCTGATCGACGTAACTCAGATCAGACCAAAAAATGTTTCAGGAACCTCAGTGATCAGGCCGCGGAAGTGCTCGCCCTTATAAAAGCCATCCTGCAGGCGCAGGCTATCGAACCGGCGTTTCATCTCATTTTCGAATTCAAACGGCACGAGTCCATGCGTCCTGGCCAATTCGGCCGGAATTTCAAACTCCACCCGGACGCGTTCCTCATCGGCCTGACGCCAGCTTTCGCCCCCGGCGAGAAGCGCCTGTTCTGACCAGGCCATTTCACGGGTGGTCCGCAACCGTTCCAGCGATAGGTTCACGTCCATGCGCCGCAGATGGAACTGGAAGAGGTCAGTGCGATGCTCGGAGAGTTGGTCGCACCAATGAAACCCGGGCATCCAAAGCAAAGGGACGCGGGAGATGGACGGCTTGCACATACCCGACGCGAAACGAACGTAGCGCCTTTGACCCAAAATGGGCGCGTTGAGATCTATCGGCGCTTCAAGGGCGATAATGTGTTGGACGTTCAAGCCGGTGGGAGAAACCACATCTGAGTCGACGGCCTCTAGGAACGCGGCCAGCGATGCGTGTTTTCGCGGATCCGCTACAAGCATCTCATCGCAGTCGGTATAAATGACAAAATCGAAAAACCGGAGCAAAGCATGCTGAAGGTCCGCGGCGAAGTCACTGCGCGCGCGGCCATCCCACGGCCGTCGCGGTAAAGGTAAGACATTGACGCCGCCAAGACCTCGCGTGCTGCCGTCGTTCGAGCCATGATCAATGACGAACAGTGTCGCGCCTGGACAATGACTGGAATAGTGCCGAACCCAGATCGGCAAATTTACCCGTTCATTATAGACTGTCGTAACGATGGCTGTCAGCATCGATTGGTTGCCCTTTTCCGCACGTAATCACCAATCTCGATGGAAACGGAGGACTTCATTTTGGAGGTTTCGCTTCTCACGCCACTACCCGCCCGAATGCCTCGTCCCCCGAGCGGACCCCAACAGTCGCGCATCGCACCGTCACCACCGCCGGTCCGCTCACCCCCACCCATGGCACTTCCGCCGAGCCATCCGTCCAGCGCCACAACGCCAACCCGGATTGCTCGGCCTCATACCATCCATCGACCAGCCGCGGGTCATCCGCCGGGATCACCACCTCGGCCGCGCCCGATCGGATCGCGATCTCGCTGACCCGCACACCCCGGCCACGGCTTTGCCCCAGATATGGCGCGCACGGATCGACCTGCGACGCGCGCCGCGATTCCAGCCGCACCCGCCGCACCCCCCGAGGCAGCACGAACCCAAACCGTCCCGGCCCCGCCACCGTGGGCCGGATGGTCGCGTCATCCGCCGACAGCCAAACCTCCAACGCGCCATCGGCCGGCGATTCCCCCGCCGATCCGGCCAACGCATCCGGCGCCGGCCAGACCAGCCGGACCGCCTCCATGTCCACCACGTCCGAACCAACCGACAACGGCACCTGAACGGACGGGAACCAGCCCCGCGCATAAACCTCGCTTGCGACGCCCGGCGCCACGCCGGACAACTCATACCCAAGGCCGAGGATCAGATCGCCATACAGCGCCTCGAAACACCCCACCTGTTCCGGCGACAGAACAGCGCGCCATTTGGAGATCACCCGGGAATGGATCTGCGGCCGGGACGCGATATCCGCCTCATCCATGCGGTTGACGTCTTCCGACCTGGCCACCTCCAACGCCACCCGGCTCTGCTCGGCGTCAAACCCGAATTGATCGAAAATCCGCGCCATCGAGCCGTCGAAATCCGCCGACACGTCCTCCAGCTTCACATCCAGCGCGTCTGCGCCGTTCAGCGCCCATTCCCGCATCGCCGTCAGCGTGCAGCCGGTGTAACCCTCCAGCTCGAACTGGAGACCCTCGGCCTGAGAACGATCCAGCAGGTTCCGCTGATAGGACTGGCCTTGCAACCGTTCGAAGTAGCCGCGCTTCCACGCCTCGGGCAAATGCATGAAGGAGTGATCGACCCGCGGCCAGCCGATCGGCGGCGTCAGGTCGAAATCGGTGTTGATGCACCACTCCTCATCGCTGTGCCGATGATAGAGATAGCCGGAGACCCATATGTCGCGCGGATCGCGGATCATGCGGATGGCGCGGTACGGCCGGTCCAGCGGCGCGCGCAGCAGTGAATGCGGCAACAGCACGACATCCGGCTGGTCGCCGAGTCCTTCCACGAGTCCGAATTGATTGGACAGGGTCAGGCCAAGCCGATCGCAAACCTTGGTCATGACATGCAGAAGCAGGCTCGTCCCGGACTTATGGTAGGAAAACACAATCAGTTGGGGCGAAACCCGGGACATTCCGACACCTCCGCGGCACATCGGCGGTTATCGGATGCAACCGGATCCAATTGCAATTCGGATCCGGGCGAAAATCTCGGTCAGGGCCGACCAATGCTGCCCGTCATGTCGCCCCTCACCCCTCCCGCACCTTCATGCAACTGGCCATCACTCGCGGGTTATGCTCGTTCTTCAACTCGACATCCGCGTGGGCCGAACACGCCGCCATGCTGCTGAACGCCGGGCGAGAGGGGCTCGGGATCTCCTTGCAGTCGGACGCATCGCCGGGCGCCGCGCACAAGGACGGGAAATACACATACACAATGCCAGGCCCTTCGAGATTGCCGGCCGGCGCGCCGCGGTGCGTCACCAGCACCGTCGTGACCGCCAGAGCCAGGCCGAACGACAAACAGAACCGCATGTTCATGATTCGCCTGAGACCCATGGCAATCCTCCACCCACTACATTCGGTCTGAATTCGACGCTGGGCTGGGACCGGTCACCCAGGGCACAAGGCGGGCGCGCAACACCGCCAATGCCTCATCCAGCGTCAGAAATCCGCCCAGTTTGCGGTATTCGTCCCAGCGGAACTGGTCGAGGCGCACGCGTCCCTCACTGCGATGCAGCACAAACGCGGGTCCAACCAGATCGTTGGCGCCTTCCGGCAGGATTACGATGGTCGCGTCGTTCGGACCCGAGCAATTCAGTTCCGCCGACCACCGCGGCGCGATTTCGGCCAGCAAACCAAGCACCGCGTCGAGGTCATCCCAGGTCACGACGGTCGGCGCATCGCACCGCCACTCCGGCAGCGGCTCCACACGAACGGGACGCGGCATGAAGCAATCCTTAAACGGGGCTTTACATTGCCCCCAGCTGAAATCACCTTGTAACCACTATCGCATGACCCGGTGAGACAGGAAAGTCTTTTTCAGCGATTTCCGTCTAACAATTTATTTATTTCCGCGCCGGTCACGCCGGCGCATCCGCGCACCCTCCACGCCTGCTTATCCACGCGCCGGCCATGTTTGCTTGCCCGCGCACTTTCCACGCCCGCGACCCGTGCACTTTCCGCGCGCTCAGGCCGCGCGCCGTCCGTATTGACCTACCCGCGCGCCGTCCGCGCGGCCGCCGCCCGCCGCGCCACAACCAAAATCGCATTGCGGCACAGGATCTGATCCGGCCAGCCAGTGCGCTTGCAGCCGCGTTCCGCGTCCGCCAAGCCCGCGATCGCCGCCGAAATCGCCGCCGAGGACCACAACCCCAGCGCGCGGTTGAACCCGGCCACACGGCGATAGAACAGCGGGGGCCGAAGCGTCTTCGCGGCGTCGCCCGCGCTCAGCCCCGATTCGTCCATCGCCAGCCGCGCCCGCTGCAGCCGTTGCAGGTGCATAATCCCCGCCCGCAACACCTGAACCGGAGCCGCCCCCTCGCCGATCGCCAACTCCAGCGCCCGATCGGCGGTCGCGACATCGCCGATGGTGGCGGCGAACATCGCGTCATCCAGCGAAAGCCCGGACAAATCCCCCGTGCACGCCATCGCCCCATCCAAATCCACCCGCCCTCCTGGGCCGGCGTACAGCGCGAGCTTCTCCAACTCGGCCCGCGTCGCCGCCCGATCCGCGCCCAGTTGTCCGGATAACCAGGACAACGCATCCGGCTCGATCGCCACGCCGGCCTGCTTCAACGTTTCCCTGATCGTCGCCTCCAGCGCGTGGCCTTCCTCGGGGTAGCAACCGATCGCCACGCCATCCGGCGCCGCCTCCAACTCCGTCCTCAGCCGGGACCGCGTGCCAAGGCCGGCGCCCTCCAGCACCACGAACCCCGGCGCCCTGGATTTCAGCACGAGCCGGATTTGCGCGACCGCGGCATCGGTCGCCTCCCGCACCCGGACGACACGGCGGCCGCCGGTCATCGGCAAGGAGGCCGCCTCATCCGGCAGCCGGGCGATTTCCTCACGGGTCAGTTCCACCACCAGGAATGGATCATCCAGGGCGCCGGCGACCGCGCGAACCAGGGCCGCCCCCCGGTCACGGATCATCCCCGCGTCGTCGCCGTACAAAAGGACCGCCCGGCAGGCTCCGGGATCGCGCAGGAATGCCTCGACCCGCGCGGGCGCCAGCTTCATCCCATCGCCGTCGGATGCGCATGCAGCCAGGTGGCGAGGCGCAATGTGATCCGGTTCGCCATCTCCTCGGCGATACGGCGCTGCACCATCTCATTGTTCAGGTCGAGCGCGAAATACGCGGTGTCGAAAATGTCGAAGCCATCGACCACGCGCTCCGACCCCTCGGCCAGCCGCGTGCTCTTCGCGTCGCGGGCCGTCAGGGTCCAGTTGGCGTTGCCGACCAGCCGGATGCGGGTGGGTTGGGTGAAGTTCAGCACGCCTTGCGCCTCACCCGTGATCCAGAAGTTGACCTGGAGATCGGCGTGGCGCGGGGTTCCCGATTCGCTTCTGAACCGCCCCAACAAAGCCTGCCGCAGGATTTGTCCAGGACGTTCATAAAGCGGTTTGATCTCGATCGCGGCAAGGCCGGCGGCGGCCCCGGTATCGTTGCCTTTGGCCATGTAGACGGGCTCGAAACCGCAGCCGGACAGCGCGCCAGCCAGTCCCAGCAAAAGCGCGGCGCGGCGGGTCGGATGCGGGGTCATCGTGGCCATTCGCCATGCCGAATGGCATCAAGCGGGGGCGCGAGGACGGCGAACGCGACGGGTCGGGAAGCGGGAGAGTTCATCCGGCGACCACGAAGTTGACGATCCGGTTGGGGACATGGATGCGCCGGACGACGCGCTTGCCGGCCAGAGCGGCGGCGACATTCGGCTCGGCCTCGGCGGTGGCGATGACATCGTCGGCGGCCGAGTCGGGTGGCATCGCGATGGTGCCGCGCAACTTGCCCATGATTTGCACCGCGATCGTGACGCTATCCGCGATCAGCAACTCGGGTTCCGCTTGTGGCCACGGCAGATTGGCGACCAGCTCGCCGGCCGCGGGATGCAGCAGCCGCATCACTTCCTCGGCCAGATGCGGCATCATCGGCGCGCTCAGGCGGGCGAGCATTTCCACCGCCTCCCGCCGCGCCCAGTCGAGGCCTGGCTCCGCGGAACCGGCACGTTCGGCGTCCGAGATGGCGTTGGCGAGTTCATACAGCCGGGCCACCGCGACGTTGAACGCGAAGCCCTCCAACGCATCGGTCACCGCCGCGATCGTTTTGTGCGTGACACGCCGCAGCGTGCGAGCATCCATGTTACCCGGGCCGGTGCCGAACGTCTCGGGTTTCACGACTTCGGGTCCGACGCCC
>Ga0182030_10005715_pt1 | contig 26346 bp, 13 predicted proteins | sample 812S3MmetaG_FD_121299 | JGI IMG/M metagenome (GOLD analysis project Ga0182030, IMG submission 121299) | Permafrost microbial communities from Stordalen Mire, Sweden - 812S3M metaG (Illumina Assembly) | ecosystem: Environmental > Terrestrial > Soil > Wetlands > Permafrost | place: Sweden...
AGCAAGGATTTTTTGTCCACGTCGCGGAGCACGGGAACCATCAAACCCTGATCCGTGTCCACCGCGATGCCGAGGTGAATATATTCTTTGAGAATGATTTCGCTGGCGACCTCGTCGAGGCTGGAATTGAAAATTGGATGCTGCTTCAACGTCGCGGCAACCGCTTTCAAAACGAACGGTGTGAGCGTAAGCTTGACGCCTTTCTTTTCGTAATCGGCGGCAAATTTCTTCCGCAGCTCGCCGACGCGGGTGAAATCAATGTCGTCAAACTGCGTGACGCGGGCAACGGTGTTCCAGCTCTCGCTCATGCGGCGGGCGATGACCTTGCGTAATTGCGTGACGGGCTTCTTGAGAATCGGCCCCCATTGCGAAAAATCAATCTGCACGGCGGCGGGCTTGGCCGGAACCGCGCCAGCAGCCGGAGCCGGTGCGGGCTTGGCGGCAGCTTTCGCGAGCTTGGCGAGATAGGCGCGCACATCGCTGGTGGTGATGCGTCCGCCGGCTTCGCTGCCGCGAATCTTGGTCAGATCAATGCCCAGCTCGCGCGCCATCCGGCGCAACGACGGCGACGCCACCGGCGCAGCCACGGGATTCGGAACCTCCTCGGCGCTTTGTTCATACTCATCCTCATCCTCGACAACTGGTTCCGGCGCAGCTTTGACAGCCGCTTTTTTCGCGGCTGGTTTGGGTGCAGGCTCGGCGGCGGGGGCACCGCCGCCACCCGCCAGCGTGATCAGCTTCTGGCCGATGCTGACGCGGTCGCCGGTCTTGACATGGATTTTCTCCACGACACCAGCACCGGTGGACGGAATCGAGGCCACGGCTTTTTCGTTCTCCAGTTCCAAAATGGCCTGATCCTTGGCGACGGTGTCGCCGACGTTCACGAAAATGCCGACAACGACGCCGGAATCAGCGCCTTCACCGAGCTTGGGAAGTTTAACATCCATAAATTGAAAAGTTAGTCTGGCGCATAACGGCGCGGTTTTCCAGCAGGAAATTTTGCGAATCACGGCCACCGGGAAAAATCCAAACGCGCAGCGGTGCCCTGCGCCGGGGTGTTCGTGAAAATGAAGTTGCCCAAGCCGTCAAAAAAAATCCGCGCGCGAACGATTCAATCCGGACAAAAAAAGCGGCGGTTGAAACCGCCGCCGGGAATTAAATGAGATTGCTTTCAGGCCGCCGGCGCAGGCGTGGCGGCACCGAGACCGGGCAGTTTCGGCGGCACAGGCTTCAGCGGATTTTCCGGCAGCGGCGTGCCCGCCGGCGCACCGATCATCGGGCCGGTTTCCACCGGCGGCCGGGGCGGCGGCGTGAAGGTTCCGCTGCTGACAATTTCCGTCACCTGCACGCCGTCGAGCGTTTCGTATTCGAGCAGCGCATTGGCAATCATCTCCAGCTTGTCGCGGTGGTCGGCAATCAGCTTCGTCGCGGTCTGGTAGGATTCGTCCACGATGCGTTTCACCTCGGAGTCAATCTCCTCCGCCGTCGTCTCGCTGTATTCCTTGGACCGCATCATGTCGCGGCCGAGAAAAACAAATTCCTGGCTGTCGCCGTAAAGCACATTGCCCAGCTTTTCGCTCATGCCCCAGTGCATGACCATCGCCTTGGCCAGCGCGGTCGCCTGCTGAATGTCGCTGGCGGCGCCGCTGGAAATATCGTCAGTGACATATTCCTCCGCGATGCGTCCGGCCATCGTCATGATGATCGTGTCAATCGCCTGCTTCTTCCGCATGTTCAACATGTCCTCTTTCGGCAGCGACATGGTGACGCCGAGCGCGCGACCGCGCGGAATGATCGTGACCTTGTGCAGCGGATGCGTGTGCTTGAGCAAAACATTGACCAGTGCATGGCCGGCCTCGTGCCAGGCGGTGCCGCGTTTTTCCTCGTCGCTCATGGCCATGCTGCGGCGTTCGCGACCCCAACGGACTTTGTCGCGGGCTTCTTCCATTTCCTTCATCTCCACCGATTTCTTGCCGGTGCGCGCGGCGAGCAGCGCGGCTTCGTTCAAAAGATTCGCCAGCTCCGCGCCGGAATAACCGGGCGTGCCGCGCGCGATAATGGACAAATCCACCTGCGGCGACAGCTTCACGTTCTTGGCGTGAACTTTCAAAATCGCCTCGCGGCCGCGCACGTCGGGCAAATTCACCGTCACCTGCCGGTCAAAACGACCGGGCCGCAGCAGCGCGGGATCCAGCACGTCGGGACGATTGGTTGCCGCGATGATGATAATTCCTTCCTGCGTGTCGAAACCATCCATCTCCACCAGCAGCGCGTTCAAGGTTTGTTCGCGCTCGTCGTTGCCGCCGCCGAGGCCGTGGCCGCGCGAACGGCCGACCGCGTCAATTTCATCAATGAAAATCAAACACGGCGTCGCCTTGCGTGCCTGCTCGAACATGTCGCGCACGCGGCTCGCGCCGACGCCGACGAACATTTCCACGAAATCCGAGCCGCTGATGCTGAAAAACGCCGCGTCGGCTTCGCCCGCGATGGCCTTGGCCAAAAGCGTCTTGCCCGTGCCGGGCGGACCAACCATCAAAACGCCCTTCGGAATGCGCCCGCCGAGGCGCTGGAATTTTTTCGGGTCCTTCAAAAACTCGACCAGTTCCGACACTTCCTCAATCGCCTCTTCCACGCCGGCGACGTCTTTGAAAGTGGTTTTGTTGCGGTCTTTGGCGAGCATCCGCGCCTTGCTTTTGCCGAAGCTCAAGGCGCCCTTGCCGGCCGCCTTGATCTGGCGGATGAAGAAAAACCAGAACAGCAGGCCCAGAATCACAAACGGCGCGACGCCCAGCAGAATGTTCATCATCACCGCGTTCGGCGCGCTGATGACAATCTTGTGCGAATGGGTCAGCCGCCGCAAATCTTCCTGCTCCACCCAGGCGTTATGCACCGTGAAGGGAATTTCCTCCTTCGTCACCTTGCCGTCCTTGGTGGTCGCGAAATAAGTCCCGTTGATCTCCACCAGCGGCAAGGACTGCTGGTTCACCACAATGGTGGCGCTGGCGATCTGGTTGGACTCGAATTTTTCGTAAAACTCCGACTGCATGATCGGCCCCACCGGCACGTTGTAATGATTCTTCATCATGAACAGCCCGACGGTCGCCGCGATGATGGCCGTCCACGCCAGCAGCGTGAACGTCGGAATGCGGTTGAAACCGTTGCCCGACGGCTTTTTCTGGCCGTTGCCGTTGTCCTTCAGATTGGGTTCGTCGTCAAACATCTTTATTGTCCGCCATATTAACATGGCCTTACCGCTTCCGCAACGAACGAATTAAACCGGCAGTGTCCTAATCTCGAAAAAACCGGTGGGGCGAGCGTCCTCGCGAGCCGTCGTGAGCCTTGGGTTTGAGCGGCTCGCGCGGACGCTCGCCCCACCAAATTAGGAAACTGCCATTAAACCAGCGGCGTTTGTTTTAAGCGCGGAGAAGCAAATTCTCCGGCCAATCAAACCTCCTTGCGCGGAAACAGCGGGGCGGGTTCGCCAATCACCTGGCCCGGTGGCAATCCGCCCCACGTCGCCGCCTCCAGCTTGTCCGGCGCACCGGGCAAACCAAGCTGCGCGTAAATTTTCGTCGCGGTTCCCGGCAGAAACGGCCAGAGCAAAACGGCGAGCACGCGGCATGCCTCGGCGAGATTGTATAATACCTCGTCGAGCCGTTGCGCCTGCGCCGGATCTTTCGCCAGCTTGAACGGCGCGGTTTCATCCACGAATTTGTTCGCGCGGTTGACGAGTCCCCAAATGCTTTGCAGCGCGGCTTGAAGCTGGCTTTGCTTGAACAGTGCGCGGGTTTCATCCGCCGCTTTCGCCGCGTCGGCAGCGAGTTCGTTTGATTTCGCCGGAACAATGCCGTTGCGATAACGCTTCAGCATCGAGAGCGAGCGGTTGACGAGGTTGCCCAAACCATTTGCAAGCTCGGCTTGGTAGCGCGAGCGGAAACCGGCGTCGGTCCAGTTGCCGTCCGGGCCGATGTCGAGTTCGCGCAAGACGTAAAAGCGAAACGCGTCCAGACCCCATTCGTTGATGACGGCAATCGGGTCCACGATGTTGCCGGTGCTCTTGCTGATTTTCGCGCCGTCCTTCTGCCACCAGCCGTGGACGAGAATTTGCTTCGGCAGCGGCAGCTCCATGGCCTTGAGCATGATCGGCCAATAGACCGCGTGAAATTTCACGATGTCCTTGCCGATGACGTGGATGTCCGCCGGCCAAAGTCCGAGCGGCGCGTGCGCGGCGGCGATGCTGGCGTAATTCACCAGCGCGTCAAACCAGACGTAGGTGACGAACTGCGGATCGAACGGCAGCGGAATGCCCCAGTTCAGCCGCGCCAGCGGACGCGAGATGCACAAGTCTTCCAGCGTGTTATTTTTGAGAAAGCCGAGGACTTCATTGCGGCGATACGACGGCGCGATGAAATCAGGATTCGCCTCGATGTAATCAATGAGCCATTGCTGCTGCGCGCCGAGCTTGAAATAATAATTGTCCTCCTTCAATTCGACCACGTCGCCATAGCTCGCGTCAAACTTGCCGTCTGGCAAACGGTCTTTCTCCGTGAGAAACGTTTCTTCCTTCGTGGAATAAAAACCGGTGTAGCTCGCCTTGTAAAAATGGCCGGCGGCGTGGAGCTTCGCCAGCGTCGCCTGAACAAATTCCTTGTGGCGCGGCTGCGTGGTGCGGACAAAATCATCGTTGGTCAGCTCCAGTTTTTGGGCGAACGCCTGCCAGTCCGCCGCGAGCGCGTCGCAGTATGCCTGCGGATTTTTCTTTTCGGCCTGCGCAGCCTGCTGGACTTTCTGGCCGTGCTCGTCGAGGCCGGTCAGAAAAAAAACTTCCTGGCCGAGGCTGCGGCGCGCGCGGGCGATGACGTCGGCGATGATTTTCTCGTAGGCGTGGCCGAGATGCGGCTGACCGTTGACGTAATCAATCGCCGTGGTGATGTAAAACCGTTTGCTCATTCTTGAACCGCCAGTCTGGCGCACAAACCGCGCAAAGGCAATCTCGCTTGCAGCGCAACCGCTTCATGTTATCATGCCCTCCGGCTGTCGCGGAAAACCAGCCGGCAAACAAACACCGCATGAACCCAGAACTTTCCAGCTTCGCCGCGCGCCTGCGCGGGCTGATTCGGCAACACCAGTTTTTTGCCGGCGAACAAGAATTACATGAGAAGTTTAATCCGCTCGCACTGGAACTCTTCGCGCTCCAGTTCAAAGGCAACGCTGCCTATCGGACAATTTGCGAGGCGCGCAACCTGACGCCGCTAGCGGTCGAAGACTGGACGCAGATTTCCGCCGTGCCCACCGCCGCGTTCAAGGAACTGGAACTGACCAGTCTCGCCCCCGATGACCGCACGACGGTTTTTTATTCCAGCGGCACGACGGAACAAAAGCCCAGCCGCCATTTTCACAACGCCGAATCGCTGGCGCTTTACGAGGCGTCACTGTGGGCGTGGTTTGAACCAAACCTATTTTCAAACTGCGAATTGCGAATTGCGAATTGCGAATTATTGATTTTGACGCCGCCGCCGGCGCAGGTGCCGCACTCGTCGCTGGTTCATATGTTTGAAACCGTGCGGCGGAAATTTGGCGGGGCGAGCGTCCCCGCGAGCCGGGCGAAATTTCTCGGCCAACTGGCGGACGATGGTTCGTGGACTTTGGATTTTGAAGCAACCTTGGCAGCCTTGGCCGAAAACTCAAAACTCAAAACTCAAAACTCAAAACTGATTTTGGGCACCGCTTTTTCCTTCGTGCATTTGCTGGATTTTTTGGCGGAAAGCAACTTGCGGTTCCAGTTGCCGGCCAATTCCCGCGTGATGGAAACCGGCGGTTACAAAAACCGTTCGCGCGCTTTGCCCAAGGAAGAATTGCACGCGCTCATCACCGAACGCCTCGGTGCCCCGCGCCAAAACATCATTTGCGAATACGGCATGAGTGAGTTGAGTTCGCAGGCTTATGACGGTGTGACGAGTGACGGGTGGCAAGTGGCAAGCGGCGTGGCACCTGTCCGTCACCCGTCACTCGTCATCCGTCACTTTCGCTTTCCCCCTTGGGCGCGCGCGCAAATCATCTCGCCGGAAACCGGCCGTGAAGTCGCCGACGGCGAAACCGGCTTGATTCGCATTTTTGATCTGGCAAATGTCTTTTCCGTCGCGGCCATCCAGACTGAAGATCTGGGCATCCGCCGGGGCGACGGCTTTGAACTGATTGGCCGCGCGCAACTAGCCGAGCCGCGCGGCTGCTCGCTGATGGCTGCATAAAATCGTAAATCCGAAATCGCCAATCGCAAATCCGATGAACCTGCCAGATTATTTTTTTGCCGACCTGCCGCCGGAAGCGACGCTGACGCCAACGATGATGGCGGCGGCGTGCGACGCGCTGAGGCGCAACCGCGAAAAATATCTGCTGCCGCGCCCGACGAAGGAAATTGTCAAACTTCTTTGCGAAATCGCGGCGGAATGGCTATCGCCGGAAAATCAATTTCGCAGACTCGCGCTGGAGCTTGGCCCGGCGGAAACGGGATTTTCCAAAGCCGTTTTGGAACAAGGCCTGGACGGATTTTTCCGCCGGTTCACGCCGGAAAGTTTTCAGGCGCTGCTGGAACAGGAACTCGGCGATGCGGCCAGCGTGACGGGTGACGCATGGCGCGTGACCAGGGAAGAAACTACGCTGCGTCACGCGTCACGCGTCACGCGTCACTTCTGGCGCGGCCCGGAATTTCTCGTCCACATTGCAGCGGGCAATTTGCCCAATCCCGCGCTGATGAGCCTCACGCTCGGTTTGCTGACGCGCTCGGCGCAATTGATGAAATGCGCGAGCGGCGCATCTTTATTGCCCCGGCTGTTTGCACACTCGATTTATCAAGCCGATCCCAAACTCGGCGCGTGCCTGGAAATCGCCGAATGGCGCGGCGGAAATCGCGAACTGGAAAACGTGCTGTTCGATCACGCAGATTGCCTGACGGCGACCGGCAGCGACGAAACGCTGGCGGCGATTCGCGCGCGGCTGCCGGCGAAGGTGCGTTTTCTCGGCTACGGCCAGCGCGTGAGCTTTGGCTTCGTGGCGCGCGAAGTTTTGCGCGAGGAAACGGTTGCCGAAATTGTTTCGCGCGCGGCGGACGACGTGATTGCGTGGGATCAAAACGGCTGTTTGTCGCCGCACGTATTCTACGTTGAAGAACGCGGCGCGGTGGAGTCGGATAAATTTGCGGCGCTGCTCGCCGTCGAATTGGCGAAGCGCGAAGCCGCCGAGCCGCGCGGAAAAATTTCCACGGAAGCGGCGGCGGTCATCGCGTCGCGCCGGGCGATTTACGAAACCATCGCCGCGCACCGCGCCGACGCGAAAATCTGGTCGAGCCAGAATTCCACCGCGTGGACGGTGGTTTTTGAGCATGATGTATCTTTTCGTTTCTCGCCGCTGAACCGTTTCATTTTCATCAAACCCGTGCCGGATGTGGCAACGGTGCTGCCAGGTGTGGATGAAATTCACGGGAAAGTTTCCACCGTGGGCCTCGCCGCGCCGCCGGAGCAAATGCCGGCGCTGGCGCGGCGCTTCGCGCACTGGGGCGCGACGCGGATTTGCGCGCTGGGCCAGATGCAAAACCCGCCGCTGACATGGCGGCACGATGGCCGGCCGGCGTTGGGGGACTTAATAACGTGGTCGGATTTTGAACCATGAATTTTAACGCAAAGGCGCAAAGATGCAGAGACGCAAAGAAAATTTAAATTTGCGACTTAGCGCCTTTGCGTCTTTGCGTTAAAAGATTTTTTTATGAAAATGGAATTACGAAAAACATTTCAGTTCGAGGCGGCGCATCTGCTGCCGTTGTTGCCGAAGCAGCACAAATGCCGGCGGCTGCACGGCCACAGTTTCAGCGTGGAAATTGTTGTGGCCGGCAAGTGCGACCCAAAGCTTGGCTGGCTGATGGATTACGCCGACATCACGGCGGCGTTCAAGCCGGTTTGGAAGAAGCTGGATCACCATTATTTGAACGAGATTCCCGGCCTGGAAAATCCCACGAGCGAAGTCGTCGCGGTTTGGATTTGGAAAAAACTCAAGCCCAAACTGCCGCTGCTCACGGAAATCGTCGTGGCGGAGACCTGCACGGCGCGGGCGGTTTATCGCGGCGAATGATCTTTCCTGGTTGAACTCCGCCGCCGCTGCGCCTAGACTTCCGGCCATGGAAAAATCGCAGTTGGCGCAATACATCCCGGTTTTGTTTCTCCTCGCCGCCGCCGTCGGCTTCGCGGGCGGCACGCTGCTGGTGTCCCTGCTGCTCGGCAAGTTTGCCCGGACCAGCAACGCCAAGGACACCGCCTACGAATGTGGCAAGGATCCCATCGGCAGCAACTCGTCGCGGTTCTCCGTCAAATTTTATCTCGTCGCGATGCTGTTCATCCTCTTCGACATCGAAGTGGTGTTCATGTATCCGTGGGCCGTCGTTTATCGCGACATGCTGGCCGAGCACGCCACGCGCAATCTCATTTTCGGCTCGATGCTTTCGTTCCTCGGCATTTTGTTCGCCGGCTATATTTACGCGGTGAATAAAAAAGCCTTCGACTGGAAGAATTGATTCCGCCGCCAGCCCAGGCTTCCAGTTGGCGCGGCGTGCGGGTGCTACAAATACGGCGAAAACAAACGCGCCAGCGCATCCCGCAGCTTTGACGGCAGCGAACGTCCGTCCACTTCCGACAACGTCACTTCGCGCGCGGCCGAAAGTTTTTTTGCCATGATTTTTTCCGTCGCCTGCGCAAACTCGCGGCCGTAGCACTCCACGTTCAATTCAAAATTCAGCCGCAGGCTGCGCGCGTCCCAGTTGGCCGAGCCGAGCAAAACCCAGTGGCCGTCCACGATCATCAGCTTGGAATGATCGAACGGCGGCGGCGTGAGCCAGACGCGGCAGCCGCGCTCCAGCACCTGCCACCACAGCGCGCGCGACGCCCAGTGCATGAACGGCAGATTGTTTTTCGCGGGCAAAACAATGTCCACCCGCACGCCGCGCAGCGCGGCGAGATTCAGCGCGATGATGAGCGCGCTGTCCGGCAGAAAATACGGCGTGAGAATTTTCACCGAACTCTGCGCTTCGGCGAGCGCGGCGAGCAGCGTCAGGCGGGCTTTCTCAAAATCGCCGTCCGGCCCGTCGGTGATGACGCGGGCGATGACGCCGCCGGCTTCCTTCGCGTCGGGGAACCAGATCTGGCCGTCCAAAATCTCGCCGGTGGTGAACGTCCAGTCGTTGGCGAAGGCTTCCTGCAATTGCGCGACCAGCGGACCGGCGATGCGGAACTGCAAATCCTGCACCGGGCTTTTCGGCCGGCTGGCGAGCACATTGCCCTGCCGGAGGTTCATGCCGCCGGTGAAGGCAAGTTGCCCGTCCGCGATGAGCAGTTTGCGGTGGTTGCGGAGATTAATGGTGGCCACGCGCCACGGCGCGAACGACGGCAGGAACCGCGCGGACGGAACTTTCGCATGGCGCAGCACGCGCGTGATCGGCGGCCAGGAATACCGCGCGCCGGCGGCATCCACCAGCACGCGCACCGCCACGCCGCGCGCGACCGCGCGGGCGAGCGCGGCGGCGAATTTCTGGCCGGTCGCGTCGTTGTCGAAAATATAGGAGCAGAGCGCGAGGGATTTTTGCGCCGATTCAATCGCGGCGAGCATGGCCGGAAACGCCTCGTCGCCGTTGACGAGCGGTTCGATTTTATTGCCGGCGGTGAGCGGCCGGGACACCAGGCGGCTGACCACGCGGGCGAGCATTTTCAAATGTTCCGCGCCGGCGTGTTCCGGTTCGCCGAGGTCGTCGGGCACGGGCCGGGTGAAAGTGCCATGCACGCCGAGCGCGACGGCGCGGCGGCGGATGCGGTTGACGCCGAACGCGAGATAGGCCACCGCGCCCGCCACGGGCAGCAGCCAGACAAAACCCAGCCAGAGCGTGGCGGCACGGGAATCGCGTTTGTGCAGAAGAATGTGAACCGAGGCGAACAACGCGGACAGCAAATCAAAGCCCGCCGCCAGGTGCGGCCAAAACTTGGAAAGTTGATCGAGCCAGTTCATCGTCGGTCAACCTTACAAATCCAACGACCCCGACGGCAAGCTTCTTGGCGCGCGGCGCGGCGTCTTCAGCATCACCAGGCTTTGCTTCACCGTCGGCAAACTCGGCTTCCCCCAATTTTTTTCGTGGCGGATCAAACCCTGATTGAAAATTTTTACCGGCATTTGTCAGCCGCCGCAAATTTGGAACCAACTTGGCTGGCCAGCGCGGTTGAATGTCAACTTCACCAAGTCACAGGCCGCTTCCGTTTTCTGGCACGGTGACGACTTGAGCGGGATGGCCCGGCGACATTCGCGGTTGTCTTCATCCGTGGATGTGGTTAAGTTTCACGCGTTGCCCAAGTTTGCTTTTGATTTCCGCCGGAGGCCTGATTGAAACGTGTTGCCATTTTGTCTGTGGCCGTCTGCGTTTTCGCGCTGGCAGGTTGGCTATTTTTTCGGCCCGGTCAGGCTTCCGCACCACGCCAGCCGATGGCGGCGGCAACGACATCGCCGGTTTCATCCGCACCACCAAGTCCGACCGCCGCTGCGCCGCAAAAAAATAATTTCCGTTCCATCCCGGCCAGTGCCGCTCCGACTTCGTTTGCTGAAGTGAAACCGATGGCTGCCGTATTCGACAATTTTGCCCGCTGGGCAGAACAATTCACCAACTCGCAGGCTAACCTTGTGGAGGGCCAGCGGCTCGCGTGGAAGCGGCGCGAGGCGATGCTGGAATTGATCCAGGCCGATCCCGCGCAGGCCATCGCATTGTCCGTGCCGTTCGCGTGGCGGCAGCAGTTGCCACCGCAGATCACGAAGTTTTTTGAACAACAACTGGACGGGCGCGGCGATTTTCAAGTGGCGATGGCCACGGATTTTGCGAGCGGCAAAACCACAACTTTCCGCAGCGTGCAGCTCGGCGGGACAAATTATCAGGCCTTCGTTTATGGCCGGCGGCTGGCGCAGCCGTGCAAAACGGGCATTCCGCTGCACGGCATCGCGCTCGCCGGCAAAATGGCGGTGTCGGCGGAACCGCTGCGAAAATTATTTTTCGCCGAAGCGGCGGCGCGCAACAAAAGATTGACCAAACCGGATGTGATTTGCTCCGTGTCCGGCAAACCGGTGGCGTCGCGCAACTCGCCGGTTTATGCGGAGAGCGGCGGCGGCATTCTCTGTTTCTGTGGCACGGATCATTACGATCTGGTCAACCAGCAATGGGCCTTGGCCGAAAATGGCGGCACAGCCGCAGCCGGCGGCGAATCGCCCATCGGCACGCCCACCGCCACGGATGACAACTGGACGCACGGGACCAAAAACGTGCTCTATATGCGCGTGAATTTTCCCGACGATTTGTCCGAACCGATTTTCGAGGCGGACGCCTACTCGGTGATGAACAGCGTCAACACGTTTTACACCACGAGTTCCTACGATCTCACGGCGATTGACGCGACGGTCACGCCGCTGGTGACGGTGCCGCAAAAAAAATCCTATTATTCCACCGATCCCGGCCTGTTGCTGACCGATGCGCGGGCGGCGGCGAAACAGGCCGGTTTCGACCCCGCGAATTACAATCTCGACATCACCTGCTTCAATTCAATCTCTAGCCCGGCCTATTCGGCCTGGTCTGGCCTGGCCTATGTGGGCGGCAAAGGCCTCTGGTTGCAAACCGACCAGGGCGGGGCGTCAGCCGGCGTGACCGCGCATGAATTGGGCCACAATTATGGCCTGATGCACGCGAACCTTTGGAACACGACGCCCACCGCCAGCATGATCGGGCCGGGCACGAATCAGGAATACGGAAACATTTTCGACACGATGGGTTCCGCCGGCGCGGGCATTTATCAGTTCGATGCGCCGCACAAAAACCAGCTCGACTGGCTCAAGGCCGACGCGGTGCAAGTGGTGGCGAGCAATGGCGTGTATCGCGTTTATCCGTTTGACGTGCCCGCGCAGTCGCGCGTTGCCGGACGTTTTTACGCGGCGACGGTGCAAAAAGATTTTTCCCGCTTTTACTGGCTGGAGTTCCGCCAGCTATTCACCGGCAACGCGTGGGCTGAAAATGGCGTGCTGCTGAACTGGGCACCGTGGCTGGAAAGCAACGGCGGCACGCAGTTGATTGACACCACGCCCGGCTCGCCCACGTTCAGCGGCGATTCGCGCGACGACGCGGCGGTGGTCGTGGGCCGCACGTTCGACGACAACGCCGCCGGCGTCCACATCACGCCGCTCGCGCGCGGTTCGGACGGTCCTGATCCGTGGCTCGATGTGCAGGTCAATGTCGGCGCGTTTCCCGGCAACCAGCCGCCGGTCGTCAGCTTGGAAGTGGATCAGACAAATGTCGCGCCCGGCGCACTGGTGCATTTTCACGCGACGGCGACTGATCCCGACGGCGACACGCTGGCCTATGCGTGGTCGTTCGACGATTTGACTTTTTCGACAAACAATCTGCCGTGGACTTCAAAAACTTTTTCCTCCTCCGGCGATCATGTGGTCCGTTGCCGGGTCAGCGACATGAAAGGCGGCGAGGCCAGCGCGAACGCCGTCGTCAACGTCGGCAGTCCGGGAGGTTTTCGCATCACCGGCCGGGTGACGGACCCCAACGGTCTTCCGCTGGAAAACGTGCTGGTGAGCAACGGCTCAAACGATCTCGCGCATTTTGTCGGCGGCTGGACCGACAGCAACGGGCGCTACGTCGTCGTCAACGTCACCAACAATATTGCCTTGAACGCCGTGCAGTTCGGCTACGCGTTTGCCGGCGCGGCGAACTGGTCAAATCCGCTTTTGCCCACCAATGACATGGCGAATATTGATTTCGCCGGCGCGCAGCTGCCGACGGTGAACGTCGCCGTGGATACAAACATCGTTCTCGAAAGCGACAGCTCGGCGCATTATTTCACCGTCACGCGCACCGGCGACACCAGCAGCGATTTGACGCTGCCGCTTTACCTTTCCGGCACCGCCACGCTTGGCAGCGACTACACGTTGAGTCCGACTATCGTGAGCAACCAAGTCACAATTCCCGCCGGCACCAACAGCGTGACGTTCACGTTTAACGCGCGCAACAACTCGGTGGTCAAAGGGCCGGAGACGGCGACGCTCACGTTGCTGGACGACGTGAATTACACCGCGCCCGGCTACGCGCTCGCGCCGCTGGCGACGGCGGCCATCACAATTCTCGACGACGATGCGCCCGCGAAGCCGACCGTGACGCTCGCGTCGCCGACGCCGGAAATTTCCGACGACGGCATTGACCGCGGTGAATTTATTTTCACCCGCGCCGGTTCGTTGCAGGGAGATTTGCTGGTTAATTATTCCGTCGGCGGCACGGCGCAAACCGGCGCGGATTACGCGCCGCTGGCCGGTGTCGTGCTGATTCCTTCCGGCCAGAGCAGCGCGACGGTTTTTCTCCAGCCGCTGGACGATCACGCGATTGAATCGAATGAAACGGTCAGCGTCACGGTGCTTGCCAATGCGGCTTACACGGTCGGCAGTCCGGCCTCGGCTTCGGTTACGATTCTGGACGACGGCACGACCACCGTGACCGTGTTTCCGACTTCGGAACCCGCCGCCGAGCCTTCGACGCCGGGCACGTTCACGGTGAAACGCGACGGCGATTTGACCGAGGCGCTGGTTGTGAATTATCTCGTCGGCGGCACGGCGGTGCCCGGCGTGGATTATGTTCCGTTGAGCGGCACGGTGACAATTCCGGCGGGCGCAGCTTCGACAAGCGTGACGTTCACGCCATTGGACGACGGGCTGCTCGCGCCGGACAAATTCGTCACGCTCATTCTGACGAACGATTTCAATTACGACGTCGGCACGCCGGGCAGCGCGACCATTTCCATCACGGAAAGCGAGCGGCCGACGGTCAGCATCAGCGCGCCAGTGAATTCCATTTCCGAGCAGGGTAACAATTTTGGCGAGTTTCAGATTTCGCGGACGACGACGAGCGGCGATTTGACGGTGTATCTCGCGGTAAGCGGCACGGCGTTTCCGGGCGGCGATTATCTGCCGCTCGACAATCCGGTGGTGATTCCCAACGGCTCCAGTTCGGTGACACTGGACGTGATTCCGTTCCAAAAATCATTTCTGGATTCGACCAAGAGCGTTCAGTTGCTCGTGCTGGCCAGCACGAATTACAACGTCGGCTCGGCCGACCTCGCCAGCGTGGATATTTTGGATGACGGCACGAGCCAGACCGTCGGCGTCGGTTTTTGTTTCGCCGCGTCGGCTTACCCGGAAAGCCAGTCGCCCGGCATCGCGGTGGCGTTGAGCACCAACTCGGCCGTCCCGGTGTCGGTGAATTACAAAGTCATCGGCGGCACCGCGCCGGCCAGCCGCTATTCGCTGCCGGCGGGCACGCTGGTCATTTCCAACGCGCTCGTGGGATTCATTCCGCTGCAAATCATCAACGACACCACCGTCGAGCCGCCGCAGACGGTGCAAGTCGTGCTTTTCAATCCGACGAACGCGACGCTCGATTACATCAAAGTCCACACCTACACGATTCTCGACGACGATTTGGTTTCCGTCAGCGTCACCGCGACCGTGCCGAACACTTCGGAAAACGGCTCGGTGCCGGGCAATTTCCGCATCACGCGCGCCGGCTCGACCAACACGAGCCAGCTCGTGAATTTTCAAATCACCGGCACGGCGAGCGCGCCGACGGATTACGCGCCGTTCGGAACTTCCGCGACGATTCCCGCTGGCGCGACGTTTGTGGACCTGCCGGTGATTCCGATGAACAATCACACGCCGTCGCTCACGCAAACGGTCGTGCTCGAACTCATCAGCGTGACGAACGGTGCCATCGTTTCGCCCAACGTCGCCACCGTGACCATCGGCAACACCAACTCGAATCCGCTGCCGGTCGTCAGTGTCACTTCGACGAATCAGCCTTACGCGATTGAAGGCGGCACGAACGGCGCATTTTTGTTCACGCGGACCGGCACGACGACCAACGCGCTGACGATTTCGTTCACCATCAGTGGCACAGCGGCGTCCGGCGTGCGATATGTGGCGTTGACAAATTCGGTGACGATTCCCGTTGGACAAACTTCCGTGTCGCTGCCGGTCGTGGCAATTGACGACCATGTGGTGGAAGGCGAGCAGACGGTCATTGTTTCGCTGACGCAAGCCGAAGCGTATCAAGCTGCGTATCCGTCGTCCGCCACGGTGACGGTGCAGGACAACGATCAGCGCGTCTGGATTGACGCGAGTGATTTTCAAGCGTCCAAATACGGCCCTGATCCGGGGCAATTTACTTTCTCGCGCTTTGGCACCACGAACACGCCGGTCACGATTTATTACACCATCAGCGGCACGGCGAGCAATGGCATGGACTACGCGCTCATCACCAATTTCATCGTGATTCCCGCGAACCAATTGACCGTGACGCTGCCGATTTTGCCGCTGCACACTGGCGTCGTCGCCGGGCCGGAAACCGTGACGCTGACGCTGCTGGCCAACGCCGCGTATTTTCTCGGCACACCGACCAACGGCACGGTGACGATTGCTGACGACATGCCGATGCTGACCATTTCCGCCGTGGTGACGAACGTGCTCGAAGGCAGCGGCTCCAACGGCGTCTTCCGCGTCACGCGCACCGGCGATCCGCAATACGATTTCACCGCGTATCTCGGCGTGGGCGGCACGGCGACTTACGGCGTGGATTATCCGCCGTTCGCGACGAATATTTATTTCACCTGCGGCGTCACTTCGATTGACCTGTTTATCACGCCGACGAACGATCTCATCGTTGAAGGTGACGAGTCGGTCATCGCCAGCCTGCTGCCGAATCCAGCTTACTCAATTCTTTCGCCGAGCAATGCCGTGCTGACCATCGCCGACGCGGGCACCAACCAAACGCCCGTCGTGATTATTACGAACCCGGCCACTTATGTCGCGTTTGCGAGCGGCACGAATGCCGGGCTGGTTCTCGGCGCGACGATCATTGACAGCAATCCCACCAACGACACGCTGACGTGGAGCGAGGTCAGCGGTCCGGGCAGTTATTTTTTTGGCAACTCGAACGCCGCCAACACCACCGTGCTGTTCACCAACTCCGGCGTTTATCTGCTGCGGCTCACGGCGGACAACGGCGTTTTGCAGGGCCACGCCGACGTGCTGGTTTTTGTCAGCGACGGTATTTTGTCGGCGACGAATATTTTACACTGGCCGCTGGATGACGGCACCGGCACCAACGTGGCTGATGTTTCCGGTTTCGGTCGCAACGGAGTTTTCGATGGCAATCCGGCGTGGATCACCAACGGCGCAATCGCCGGCGCGCTGCAATTTTTCGGCACCAACGATTGCGTGCGCCAGTCCGCCGGGTCGAACACGCTGAACGGGCTGAACGCTTTCACGGTGGCGCTGTGGCTCAAGCCGGCGGCAACCAATTCGGATCAAGGATTTTTGACCGGCGACGATGCGAGCACCAACGACACTTTCAGCCTGGCGACAAAAGTTTTTGCCTCGTGCGGCAGTTCCACCAACGTCATCGAAGTCACCGTTCCCACCACGGCGGGCGTGGTGCGCCGCGCCAGTGCGAGCGGCGCGTTGCAGCCCGGCCAGTGGCAGCACGTCGCGGTGACGTGGACGAACGGCGAGGCGCCCAAGCTTTATGTCAACGGCCAGTTGGACCAGCCATCGGCCAGTTTTGCGGCGTTGTCCGGCGTGGTGACAAATTGTCCGCAGTTCATCATCGGCAAAGGCGCGTGGGACAGCCCGGCGTCGTGGAACGGCGCGCTGGACGACGTGCAGGTTTTCGGCGCGGTTTTGAGCGCGGATGAAATTCTGTCGCTGGCGGACAGCCCGGTGACCAATCACGCGCCGGTCGTGGACGCCGGCACCAATGTCACCGTGCAAACCGGCGTGGCGGTCACGCTGACAGGCACCGTCACCGATGACGGCCTGCCGAATCCGCCGGGCGCGGTCACTTTTTTCTGGGCTTATCTGGGCACGAACAACATCACCATCACCAATCCGGCGAGCTTGACCAACACGTTTGTTTTTACCGATCCCGGCGTTTACGTTTTCCGGCTGACGGCTTCTGACGGCCAGCTTACTTCGTTTGCCGACGTGACCGTCACGGTGCTGCCGCCGACGGAGGTGGACATCACCGCCGACATTTCCGACGCCTACGAACTCGGTCCCGTCTCCGGCGAGTTCACGCTGACGCGCAACGGCGACACGAATGAAATGACCGTGTTTCTGGCCATTTCCGGCACCGCGAGCAACGGCGTGGATTATTTGCCGCTGACCAACGTTGTGACTTTCCCGGCCGGCTCCAATTCCATCACGCTGCCGGTTACGCCGATTCTTGATGCTCAGATTGAAGGTGACGAGTGGGTGGTCGTGACCATCGTGACCAACGCCACTTACTTTGTGAACAGCGGCCAGGCGACCGTGACCATTCACGATTCGCCCTACGGCCTGTGGAGCATCGCGCATTTCACGCTGGAGCAACTGACGCATCCGCAATTGAGCGGGCCGGCGGGGGATTTAAGCGGCGACGGCATCGCCAATTTTGCAAAATATGCCTTCAACCTCGATCCCACCGTGCCGAACCAGTCGCCGCCCTACGCCTGGGATTTTGAAACGGACACCAACGACAATTTGTTGCACCTGACGCTCACCTACACGCGCCGCCTGCCGCCGCGCGATGTGGAATACGGTGTCTTCGTTTCCACCGACCTGCTGACGTGGAACACGGGCACCAATTACGTCGAGGAATTTTCCCGGGCGAATGACGCCAATGGCCTCACCGAAACGGTCAAGACCCGCGCGCTCCTGCCGTTTCCGGCTGCCACCAATCTCTTCATGAACATCCGGGTGTGGCTCCAGCAGGTGCCCGGTCCGTGACGGCGGCGGCAGAAATTCTCCGCCGGCGATTCGCCCGAAAGAAATCAGGTAATGGTATAGTTTGAGAATTTTTTTGCGGCGCGCGAAGGCCGCGAAGAAAACCGAAGGCAAAAACTTCTTTCCTTCGCCACCGGCGCGTCCGCCGCGCGAAATTCAGCCGTTGCAATCAACCTGGGGACAAACGCCAAACCGATTTGACCGCCCGCAGCCACTCCTTTCCGCTTTCCGTTTTTCGCTTTCCGCTTTTCCCCACGAGCGTCCGCCCCTCCGTCGCCACCGCGCGGCCCGCCCGTTACTTTCGGAATCATTCCCTGACTGCCGGCAGCCGTTCGCTGTGGCCAGCGAGCCGTCCGCTGATGTCAGCGAGTCGTTCGCTGATGTCAGCGAGCCGTCCGCTGACTACCGGGAATCATTGCCGGTTCTCTGGCAATAGTTTCAAAACCAGACACTTGCGTCGAAAAAGCCATTTTTACGCGTGGCCGGGCACTGATTTCACCACGGCAAGGCCTGCAACCGGCGGGCGACCTCTTCGGCGTTGGCGCGGCTGTTGAAGGCGCTGATGCGGAAATAGCCTTCGCCCTTCGAGCCGAAACCGGAACCGGGCGTGATGACGACGTTGGCATCGTTCAAGATCTGGTCGAACGCCTGCCAGCTCGTGATGCCTTTCGGCGTGCGCACCCAGATGTAAGGCGCGTTGACGCCGCCGAACACTTTCAGGCCCGCCTTTTTTGCGCCCTGGCGCAACACTTCCGCGTTGCCGAGATAATGTTGGATGAGGGCATTCACCTGCCTTTTGCCTTCCGGCGAATACAGCGCCTCTGCCGCGCGCTGGATGATGTAGCTGACGCCGTTGAATTTCGTGGTCGAGCGCCGGTTCCACAGCGGATGCAGCGGCTTGAACTCGCCGGTCTTGGTCTGCGCGTTGAGCGATTTGGGAACGACGGTGTAAGCGCAGCGGACGCCGGTGAAGCCGCCGTTCTTCGAGCAACTGCGGAATTCAATGGCACATTCCCGCGCGCCGGGAATTTCATAGATGGAATGTGGCATCCCCGGCTCGGTGATGTAAGCCTCGTAAGCCGCGTCGAACAAAATGATCGCCTTGTGCTCCAGCGCGTATTTCACCCATGCCGCAAGCTGTTCGCGCGTGGCGGCCGCGCCGGTGGGATTGTTCGGCGAGCAGAGATAAATCACGTCGGCATGCTTCTTTGGCGGGACGGGCATGAAGCCGTTGGCGGGCTTGCACGGGAGATAGATGAGCTTGGCGTAAGTGCCGGCTTCGTTGGCCTCGCCGGTGTGGCCGGCCATCACGTTCGTGTCCACATAAACCGGATAGACCGGATCGCTGATGGCGATTTTGTTCTTGTTGCCAAGGATGTCGAGGATGTTGCCGCAATCGCACTTGGAGCCGTCGCTGACGAAAATTTCGTCGTCCGCCACGTCGAGGCCGTGGTCGCGGAAATCATTCTGCGCGATGGCGTGGCGCAGCCAGTCGTAGCCCTGCTCCGGGCCGTAGCCTTTGAAAGTTTCGCGCACGGCCATTTCATCCACGGCCTGGTGCATGGCGGCGATGACGGCGGACGGCAGCGGCTCGGTGACGTCGCCGATGCCGCAGCGGATGAGGCGCTTCGCCGCCTCGGGATGCGCGTCGCAAAAGACTTTCACGCGCCGGCCGATTTCGGGAAACAGATAGCCGGCTTTGAGTTTGATATAATTGTCGTTGAGTAATGCCATAAAAATAAAATCGAAGGCCGAGACGATAACAAATTTCCCCGGTCACGCAAGAAAGCGATTTGCACCAACCGGTAACTGGTGGGGCGAGCGTCCTCGCGAGCCGCTGTTTGCGGATGAACCACTATTTTCAAAAGCGGCTCGCGGGGACGCTCGCCCCACCAAATCAAAACAGAACATCACCCGCCTTGCGTTGCTGGCGAACTCAATTTATTTTTTCGCCATGAAATATCGTCGCTTTGGCCGGACGGAGTTGAATCTGCCGGTGATTTCCTGCGGAGGCATGCGCTACCAGCACAAATGGCAGGACGTGCCGCCGGCGGACATCCCGCGCGCCAACCAGGAGAATCTCGAAGCCTGCATCCACCGCGCGCTGGAACTCGGCATCAACCACATCGAAACCGCGCGCGGCTACGGCACGTCGGAAATGCAGCTCGGCGCACTGCTGCCGAAACTGCCGCGCGACAAAATGATCGTGCAAACGAAAGTCACGCCGCGCGCCACGGCGGCGGAATTTCTCAAGACCTTCGATGAGTCCATGAATTATTTGAAGCTGGATCAGGTGGACCTGCTGTCGCTGCACGGCATCAACCACCGCGAAACGCTCGACTGGTCGCTGCGCAAAGGCGGCTGCCTGGAAGCGGCGCGGAAATTGCAGAAGGCCGGTCGCTGCCGCTTCATCGGCTTTTCCACGCACGGCACCACGGACATCATTTTGGAGGCCGTGAACACTGGTGAATTTGATTACGTCAACCTGCACTGGTATTTCGTGAATGATTTGAACTGGCCCGCCGTCGTCGCCGCGCGCAAGCAGGACATGGGCGTGTTCATCATCAGCCCGAACGACAAGGGCGGCAAATTGCAGGAGCCGAGCGAAAAAATAAAATCACTGTGCGCGCCGCTGACGCCGATGCAGTTCAACGGGCTTTACTGCCTCAACCGCCCGGAAGTCCACACCTTGAGCTGCGGCGTGGCGAAGCCCACGGATTTTGACGAGCACGTCGCCGCGCTGAAATTTTACGACCACATTCCGGCGACGATTGCGCCGATTGAAAAACGGCTGCGCGCGGAAATGGAAAAAGTTCTCGGCGCGGACTGGTGCGCGCGGTGGCCGGCAGGCCTGCCAAATTACGTGAACGTTCCCGGCCAGATCAATATCACGGAAATCCTGCGCCTCTGGACTTACGCCAAGCCGCTGGATTTGATTTCATGGGCCAAGATGCGTTACAACCTGCTCGGTCAGGCGGAGCACTGGTTTCCCGGCGAGAATGCCGCGAAGCTGCGGGAGTTCGATTTGCGCGCCGCGCTGAAAAAAAGTCCGTTTGCCGACCGCATTCCACCCATCCTCGAAGAATCGCACAAAATGTTTTTCGAGAAGCCGGTGGAACGCTTGAGCAAAAGTTAACCCGGCAAAAAGTTTTGACACCAATCCGTCGAATTACTGGACGGGTTTTCCAAAATCTATTTTCTCGCCGGCTTCCGAGCGCCGGACAAAGTCCCGCAAGATTTCAATTTGCTTTTCATACTGCGGATCATCTTTCCGTTCGGGCGCATATTTGTCGCATTGGCTCAACACCTCCTTCGCCTGCCGCACCAATTCGTCCTGGCTGATGCTTCCGTTCATCACGCCTTTCATGGTGTCATTGTAGTAGGCGTTGGCCTTGTCGTATTTGGCTTTGCCGTTGGGCGAGTTGGGATCAACCACCATTTCCCATTTGCCATTGACCAGCTTCGGCTCCTTGTAGGCTTCCATTTTATGCGGGTCAATCACCGAGGCGCGGATGCTTTCCATCGTTTGCAAAAGACCGGCAGCCGGAGGAACCGCAGACGCATTGCCCGGCGCGGTCGAAACTGGCGGAGCGGCTGAACTCGCCTGGGAAACCTCCGGCGCTGGAGTCGCATGACTTTCCAGCGGCACGAGAATCACATTGGTTTTGTCGAGCGTGAAACGGTCGCTGGCGGTGCAGACGGTCACGGTGTTGCTGCCAATTTCCAGCAGCATCGCCTTGCCGAGCAACACCAGCGGATGGTCGCATTTCACTTTGACAAGGTCGCCGGGCCGGCAGTTTTGAAAAACGACATTCGTCTGGGCACCGGCGATTTGCAGGCTGGCGCAGATAAATAACACCGTCAACAGTTTCATCGCGTGGATATGTGGCATGGGATTTTTAAGCTGATGGTTCGGTGCGAAAAAAAATTGTTTCACCAACTGGTTTTCATGTTGGGATGTTTGTCCCGCCATTTTTTCAGCCGGGTGTAAGCCTTTTTGATCTGCACTTTTTTGAAGTTGCCGGAGCGCTCCATCTGCCGGATGATTTTCTCGGCGGTGGTAAGATTGCCGCAATGCAGCCCGTGGGCTTCGGCGTAGCGCAGCCACAAATCGAAATTGTCCGGCTGGGATTCCGCCTGCTGCTGCAACAATTCCACCGCGCTGCCGAGCCGCCGTTCCGCCAGCAGCCGGTCCACCGGGTCGAGCAGGCCGGTGTGGTCCGGCGCTTTTTTCTGCGTCTGCTTGAGGCGTTCCAAATAAGTCTCCACCGGATCGGCGGCCGGCGGTCGCGCAGGCGCTTGACCGGTGCCCGGGGAAATGAAGGATAATTTTTTACTCTCCGCTTCCGCCGGCTCCGGGCGGCGCGGCCAGCCGAGAAAATTCCTTGGCTTGACCTGGCTGCGAATCGGCAGCCGCATCCATTCGTCCAGCGAATCCTTGAGAAAATCCAGCAGCTTCGGGCCAAAAGTGTCGCCGGCCTCGGCGATGAGTTTTTCCGCCAGCGCGCGTTTTTTCAGGTCCTGGCAATAGAGCCGGATCAGTTGCGTGAACGCCGCCTCGTTCAGGGAATCGTTTCCCAAAACTTCCTTCAAGATTTTTTCCGCGTCGGCGAACCGGCCGGCCAGGCACAGCGCCTCGACTTTGTTGGTCATCGCGGACGGCTCCAACGCGGGCCGTTCGACTTTGAAAGGCGCGGGGTCAAAATTGAATCCCGCCGCCGCCATCCAGCCTTGCACCTGGGCCACCGCCACCGTGCGGTGATCGTAATGAAATGCCTCCGTGTCACAAAGCTGCCGCAAAATCTCCCGCGCCTCGTCGGGTTTGCGCCGGAACAGCACCGCCGTTTCCAGGGCAAACAGCCAGACCGGCAACGCCCGCGCTTCCTTCAACAAATGGGCGCTGGCGGATGCCCAGGCTTTTTCCACCTCGCCATGCTCGCGCCAATGCCGGAGCAGCAGGACGGACGGCACATGTTTTTGTTTCCGGATTTTTTCCGCAAAGGCACCGTGGGAAAAAATCATGTCGAAGAGCGTCCGTCCCGCCGCCTGATCCGCGACGTGTTTATTCCAGCGGTAAAAATAGCCGCCCAGCGGAAGACAAGCGGCGATGCCGCAAACGACACAATATTTCCACTGATTGGAACTCCGTCCGGTCTGGGCCCACAAAAAATAACCGGCGACTGCGCCTAGCAGCCCAAAGACCAGAAAGCCGCCCATGAAATAATAAAGTTCCTTCCGATGCTCGGCAAAATCGGGATGATTGTAAAACTGGCTGAACGCCCGGGTCGCCAGCGCCAGCATCACCCACGCAAAAACATGAGGATGGAACAAGGTGGAAAGGTCGGAGAGATAATTGTCAAATCCCTGCGCCCAGCCCAGCCACACCAGCGCCAGGCTCAGGGCCAGATGCACTTTGTGAGCTTTGGGATGATCCGCAAAATCGCCTTCGCAAAAATATCCGCGCAGGGCCGACGCCAGAAAAAGAACCGACAACGAAAAGAATAAATTCCCGGCTTGAAAGAATTCGGCGACCGCCACCAAAACCAGCAGCGCCAGATAGACGGGAAAAATCCAGCGATGCGCCAAGGCCAGGGTTTCGAGATGATTCGCAAAATCGTCGTCATCCTCCACCTCGCGAAAATACCGCCACAACCGGCGCACTAATAAAACCGCAACCGCCGCGAACAGCAGCCAGCGCTGAAAAAACAGCGCCAATGAAAATTCATCATTGCGGGGGCGCGCCAGTTCCGGCTGCCGCCCGCCCACTGAAGGCATTGCATGATTCGCGGACGCGGGAACCGAATCCTTCAGCCCCGCCGACTGCAGGATGGACAGGAGTTGCGCGGCGACGTTCTTCCTTTTGTCCTCGGCGACGGTATTGAGGGCATCCGCAATGATGGTATCCGCAACCGGCGCAAAAGTATCTCCCGGCGGAATTTTTGCGTTTGCCAAGGCCGTCTGCAGAGCCAGCGCATCCGTCTTGTTCCGGTAAGCGTCATTGGCGGCATACTGATTCGGATTGAATACCAGATAAACCTGCCCCGGCGGATTTGTCACCAAACACGGATCGGCCATCCAGTCCAATCGGGGTCGCAGTCCGAAGCCGGATTGCGCGGCCACCTTCACCGGCGTCGCCACGACCATCACGGCGATGGCAAAGAAAAAAAGCACCCGAAGCATTTTGGCGAAAATACTTCGTTCGATGGCTGTCCCCAAAGTGATGTTCATACCCGGCGCGACCAGAGCAATCAGCTTTTGTGCGGAATCATCCAGATGACCAACAAAGTCGTTAAAACTGGTAGAGCGGCGCTGCGGCACCGCCTGCATATGCACCTTTGCAATCTACGCTGGCGTCGCGGCTGCGACGCCCTACCGAATTGTTTTTGAACCGGATAATCCCACTTTTGTGCGCGGACATATTCCGTTGAAGACAATTCATTTGTCAAAATGAAACTGCCGGATGACAAAATTTAACAGACCTTCGCCAAGAAATGTCAGCCCGGCGGCCGCTGGCAAAAATCAAGCCGCCCGCCAGGAAAGTTTTTTCACCTGCGCGTGTTCGGGATGGTTCACGTCGAGCGAACGCAACTCAAACTCCGCGCCGCCGCGCGCCAGCGTGCAGCGCACCCAGCCACTCGGCCGTCCTTCCGTGAAAACATAGCCCGTAGGCGGCAGATTGATCAGATGCACGCCGCTCGCGTGCGTCTCCACGTGCCAGTTGTGCGTGTGACCGAAGACGAACGCCTTCACCTGCCGGTGCCGCGCGAGCAGTTCCGCCAGCGCCGCCGAATCTTTGAGGCCGGCCGGGCCGCCGGGCACCTGCAGATTGTGATGGCAAACGACCACCGCCGGTTTCTCCGGTCGCAATTCCAACTCGCGCGCCAGCCAGTCCATTTGCGCCGCGCCCAGTTCGCCGGGCGTGTGATCCGTCAAATCCAGCGAATCGAGCAGAAACCAGTTGGCGCGGGCGCTGGCAAAAAACGTCGCCTGTCTTTGCGGAACGGATTTTAATTTGGTCGCGTCGTGCGTAAACGCCGACCAGAAATTTTCCCGCTCGTCGTGGTTGCCGAGCGAAAGATGAATGGGCGACAGCGCGCGAACCGGTTCGATCAATTTGCCGAACGTCGCGTAATCTTCCGGCAGGCCGGACTTGAACGCGAGGTCGCCGTTCACGATGACGGCGGCGGGTTTTACCGGCCACGCCGCGAGTTCGCGCCCGGCGGCGGCGAGTTGGTCCGCCATGTTGACGCCGCTGTGAACCAGCGCGGCATCGGCGGCAATGTGTGGGTCCGAGAAAAAGGCGAACGTGTGCTTGTCCCGCGCTTTGCCGAACAGCCCGGCGTAGCTCGACGGCGCGAACGCGGCAGCGGCTCCGGCCAGCGCGGCGCGTTTGAGAAATTCGCGGCGGGAAAGTTGCGGCAAAAATAACGGCATGGCAAAACACCCTAAACGAACCTGCCGCCGCCGGCAAGCCTCACGGCGGTGGGGCGGTCGTGGCCTGATTTGGAAACGGAGCGCGGGTCTGTGACCCGCAGCGGATTGGCAAAGCGAAACGGCCCGGCCAGGCGGATGACGGCTTTTAAGTTTCACGTTGCTGCGGCTCAAAGAGCCGCGCTCCGGCCATCCGCAAGGATCTTAAAAAGTCCGTCGAACCGTTCGATGCCTTTCAAAAAGAGTTTTTAGGGGAACCCGGACGGTCCGACCTCGGCTAAAAAGAGTTTTTAGAACCTGTCGAACCGTTCGACGCCTCCTAAAAAGAGTTTTTACATGAGGTCGAACCGTTCGACGCCTCCTAAAAAGAGTTTTTACATGAGGTCGAGCCGTTCGACGCCTCCTAAAAAGAGTTTTTGAATGAGGTCGGGCCGTTCGACGCCTTTGCCAAGGGGCTTTTAGGTGCGCCCGGACCGCTCGACGCCTCCTAAAAAGGCTTTTTAGAACCCGTCGAACCGTTCGACGGCAATTTTTAGGCCGTCCAAAACGGGCCGGAACGCCTCTTAACCATTCAAAATGAGCAATTTAAGAGGAAATAGTGGCCGTCTGCAAAGACTCAATAAACCAAAACCAGCACCGCCGCCGGCTTCTCCCTCTCCGCTCCTGAAAGGAGGGGAGAGGGCCGGGGTGAGGTAAGGTCCTTAATAAACCAGCACCATCACCGCCGCCTCCTGCGCCGACTTCACCACCACCTCAAACGATTCGTCTTTGGTATTCGGCTCTTTCAGTTTAGCGGCCACGTCCGGCACCGATTCAAGGAAGCTCAAGAGCAAACTGCTCTTCACCGCATAATTCACATTCTCCGGCAGCGCGCCGGTGGCCGCCAGCGCCGCCGACGCATCCAGCTTGGCCGCGACGATGCCCACCACGTTCCCGCGCGCATCTACCAATGCCCCGCCCGAATTGCCCGGCTGCACCGGCAGGCTGATCTGGAAATAGCGCGGGTCATCCGCCGCGCCCGCCAGCGACGCGATTTCC
>Ga0182030_10005716_pt1 | contig 26334 bp, 30 predicted proteins | sample 812S3MmetaG_FD_121299 | JGI IMG/M metagenome (GOLD analysis project Ga0182030, IMG submission 121299) | Permafrost microbial communities from Stordalen Mire, Sweden - 812S3M metaG (Illumina Assembly) | ecosystem: Environmental > Terrestrial > Soil > Wetlands > Permafrost | place: Sweden...
AAGGACTCTTCTATCGCTATTGGCTTCGCTATCATGTTCGGCTTCACATCAGGAGCCTTTATAGGTCTCTCTGGCGCCCTTCCTATGTCAGTATCCCCCCTGCCCGAGATGGGCTACCGGCTGGGCCTAGTCATGCTTGCCATCTCAATCCCCGCCCTCACCGTGGCACCCATCGGCGGAGCCATCCTGCAAAATTCAACCAACGGCTGGCTGGACGTAAAGATCTTTTCCGGCGTCATGTGCCTTGTAGGGTCGGCGATTATGCTGGTATCGAGGTTGCTCTATACCGAGAAGAAACTTCTCAAGGTGTTCTAAGTATAGAGGTAGCACATTCATCAAATTGATAGAATGTGCAGAGGGTATTAGAGGACTATTGGGGAACTGCTTTGGCATGACACGGTTTGGTCTAACGCTAGAGGTACTTTGGTTCTTAGAATTACTATTCACTTGGGGTGCCCAATCTCTTTGGTTTTAACTGTAATTGTAAGCATTTCTAGTTATTGCTAGTAAATGTATTTATAATCTTATAAAGCTAGTAAGAACCTAAGGGTTCTGAAACAGACTAGAATTATAATTAATAATGTAGTAAAGTCACATAACATGATACTTGTAGTTAGTACTAAGGTAGAGAGCTATTAGAACTGAAGCTACCCCTTCTCTATACAGTGGAAGGCGAATTGGTGTCGCTCATTTTTTAGTTACCTTTTTTTAACAGACTACGGAGTAGAGCTGTGGCTTATACCAAGGAGGTACAGTACATTAAAGCCAGTTATTGGCACGGCTATAAGCTAAAACAATTCAGAGGTTACCTAGTTATCATTGCCGATCTTGACATTGAGATTTTAAGATATTTTCGATATTTTTCGCGGATTTAAGCGGCATTTCACTGGCCACTGTGCTCAACCTCCTAAAAGCGCTTTTCAAAGTTATCAAAAGTATGTGAAACTTGTTCTCAACTCTCACTTGAGTCTATCACATGTCCACTCTGTGAGACGACTTCTCCAGTTTTTGAGATCAATTGCACAACGCTGGTGATGGCGGCAACAGCCTCCGTATCGGACGGTATCAGTTGGCAGTACAAAAACAACTCATCAGGTAAGATTACATTCAAGGACAATGGCTGGAAAAAAGCGCTCCGCCAAAGGTGAAATGCATTGAATTTAGACATCAATGGCAGGTAATTCAAGGGTGCACAATTTATGCACGGAACTGGCTAGGATCGCTACTGGGTGTCCAACGAATCATATCAACTTCCCCGCCTCGCGTCTTTGAAGCCAGATTCTATTTTACTAAACAGAATCTACTGTAACCCGTCAACACCAGGTTTTCTTTCAATGTGCTTTGTATTTTACTATGTACGACCCAAGACTATCGAACTCTCTGCTTCTGTAGGTTCCCGCCGCTTCCGTTCCGCCTGATCCTAATTGTGTGCAGTGTCACGTTTAACCGCTTCGATATTCGTCGTGGCCCGCGAACATTAGGATTTGCGTCACGTCCTAGCTTAGCTCAGTGTCAGCAGACCGGGGTGCCAAGGCTCGAGGTCGTAGGAGCTGCCGGAGCCGGGGGTTCGTCCCTGGTAGAGAAACTGCAGGTTGCATGGATCAATGGTCATTGTCTGATCCGCGCTGCTGCGAATTAGATCGCCGTGGCTGATGTCGTTGGTCCAGGTAGCACCACTGTTCGCTTTTCCAGCGAAGGGCGCGCTCTCGCTTGTAGCCTGCGCTTTCCACGAACCGCTCAGGCTGGTGGCCGTAAATGAGCGGAAGTAGCGGCCATTTGCTCCAATGGCCTCAACGATCATGAGGTATTGGCTTTGGCCCGAGACAGTATAGACCTGAACTGCTTCGAAGAGGTTGTCGGTGGAGTCGCTGAGGACTACCGTCGATGAACTACCGAAATTGCCTGGGAAATTTCCAATAGCCATACTGGCCCGGTAGATCTTACCATCATCTCCTGCGAAGAACAGGTACATGTTCGTACTGTCCCCGATAAGTGTCTGGTCGATGGGGCCCGTGCCAGAGCCAGAGATTGTTCCAGAGAAAAGCGCATGCTCCGATGACCAGCCGTTCGCATTGGTAGGATCGCTTGACGTCCGGTAAGAGAATGTGGTTGCACCCCATTGGTAAGCGAGTACCCAAATGCTCTTCGGGGCAAAGTGGAAGAGTGTGGGCGCAACGGTGGCCGAATTCATCGCATTCTGACTCGCCGAGGCCATGCTAGACCAATCCGTGAAGAGGCCAAAGTTCATCGAGCCATAGCTCGATCCGGTGTTGTGGTCCGATGCATAGACGAGATGCTGGCCGTTATAGGGAACGTGGGTGAAGTCCTTGAGCGCGACCCACCCCGACTTGGGGGTGGCTAGGGAGCCGGTCGATGTCCATTTATACGTCGAGGGAAGAGTGCACGTAGCGTTCGCTGTCGACGCTAGCAACAAGATGCCGGCCGACACTCGGCTAATATTTGTCTTTATAAATCTCATGGCAACGCTTTTTCCTCACAGGGACATGTGGAAAGGAAAAGTTGTATAAAAGGAAGACGCCGAGCATTTGAAGGAGAACTATTAGGTTTATATACTCTAAGGCATGGCTCTACGGACTCAATTTTCCCAGAAAGGATCCCGCGCACGTAGTGATAGGGCGAAAAAGAGCAGTACTTCCTCTTCGTAGTTTGACGGATTATTTTATTAGTTGGAGGTAAATAAACGGAAATTGGGTCTAGTAGCCGTTATGGACCTAATTACTCCGTAATGCGGGGAGCACCCCGGGAAGGATCATGTAGCTGCGACGATTGTAAAACAAGCTTAGTACTAGTATCTGTATAAAGCATGTCATTGGAACGCCTCTAAGCCATGAGCCACGTGCGGAATGCGATTTAGCGTTTTGGATAAATGATTAAATGCGGAGCCCCTCCACAAATAATTCACCGAACAGAATCAGGCGCCAGCTCTAAACTACTAGTCCATAAATGTATGAAAAATGGAGATTTTCCCCCAAAGCGTGAAAATAGACTCTAAGGGGAACCCAACTCTAAGCCAGTGAAGCTGTTCAGAGATCTGCGGCGTGTAATTGGCTAGAGCCAGTACATCTTCCTCGGAAAATTAAGCCACAGCTCTGTCTGATCTTCGCTGAAAAAACTCTACAATGCCTTAATATGAATGGGGAAAACTGAGGCCAAAGGGGCGGTTTGCATGTGTTACCTGGACCGGCTCCCATAATGTCCCTAAGATCTTCATTCGGCATACTACTGGAGCGCTTCTAAATCGTTAATCAACTGCCTGAACGGCAACTTTGATCATTGGATCTCGATTGAATTGCGGGGGAAGGACGCTACGAGATTTTGTTTTGCCTTAAACCATTTTGTGGAGATCTGTCAAGGTCAAAAATTCTTTGTGGCAGGGGAGGGCTCAAGCCGGTAGGAACTAAGCCGCGAAATGTCTAGCGACAGTAAGGTAGTACTATGAAAGTAGTTCTGCTCCGGTTTTTTTAAGCCAATCAAATTCTACCAAGAGATGGAGCGCTAGAGAGGCTTTATAGCAACTATCATTCAAATTATATTGTGAGGCTCGTTTAGATGTTTACTCAACATACTTTAGCAACATTGTAGCTATACTATAGCTTCCATAAACATTGGTCGTTGGGATGGACTCATGAAGGGGGAACAGGAATGGAAAAGCACGAGTGCGTATTTGGTGTGGAAGAGGGTAAGTTTAGAGTGGAGGAGGAGGAGGATGACTTTGGTTAATTATATATTGGATAAAATGGATGGGATGGAGGTTACTGTTTAGATAGCAGTGAGGTTTCAGGTGCGCCCAAGCTCGAAGAAGAGCGTTGCATATCAGGGCTCCTCTATTCTCGCTCGCGTATGGTGGCAGATTCAGTTCAATCGGCACCCACCAGCTTTCATTGCAAGCCCTTTCACCTTTAAGCAAGTCAAGTAACTAATGTTCACCACCTTTCTCGCTCTGTTAATTTTCGCTGGGTGCGAAATGTGGACCTAATCTGATCTGACTCTGATTTACCAGTAAGTGATCCACCGGCTCCAATAATAGTGATATTGTTGATGATTCTCAGTTTAATTAGCATGCCGGGTGATTAACTTTCAGATTTTCTCGCAAGACTATCATTAAATTGAGCGATTTGATTTTGGTATTCGTTTACAGAACAAAGCTAAAATTTCTCCCACGCACTAATTCATTCTTTTTAAACAAATATCGCTAACATGTTACGGTGTATACAGTGAACACGGTAAGCGGCATGCACATGCGGGGCTTTGAGTTGGACAAAGGAAGCATTAAGTCATGAGCCGCAACGCCAAGAAGAAATAAAGGAAGGCTGCTTCAAACCGGCCTACTTGACTGGAGGTCGTGAGCACACGTTATGCATTTGGCACTGATGGGCCAAGCTTACACAACAGGCTAGCTTTCACTCATCAGCAGAACCTCAAAGAAGTACTCACAAATACTCACAAATATACCACTCCTACCCTATGCCAAAAGCTTCTCTCTTAAAGATTCCTTGTGATTCCACTTAGCAACGCAATCATATCCTCATCCCTAAATTCTTACTATCAAACGATTTGATCCAATCTCCTTCTTGAGTAATAAAATGCCTACCATCATTGCTTTACTCTCCCTCCTCACACCAACCCTTTTGCTCGCCTCTCCCACCCCTGTCACTACGCCCTCCAACCGACTCATGATCCGCAACAACCTCCTAACCTGCGCCATTGTCAACGTCAGCACCTACGTCAACTGTCGTGAAGACCCAAATTCCAGTTCTGCAAGTAAGGGAAAATACAAGGATGGGAGTAAACATAATTTTGGTTGCTATGCCATTGGTCAGTGTGTGGATGGGAATTGGTATGTTTGGTCCCCTATACATTGCCGAATGCCGGTCTTTGTGATGCATTAGGTGATTGGAAAGGCTAACAATATGGAGTACGTGGGATTATGATGTAGATGGAGATTGCTTTGTGAATGGTTTTTATACAGATAATACTTGTTCGACTAGTGAGCTGGCTCTGAAGCTCTCCGTATGTGTGTTGCTTACTGATACGGTTTAGAAAACCTCGAAGAATGCCTTTTCAGTTAGTCAATGGCGAGAAGGGTTGAAATGAAGTACTGCAGAGATCTTCAATATGACTATCATGCTCGCTGCAAGCTTGAAGGAATTGAAAATTTAGAATTTGAAAAGTCATCTGTATTTTTTTCTTGTCCTCCGCTTGTCACGTCCTTGTGTAATGGGTTGTGATTCTGCTCCAAACTTCGCGTCGTTTCCTGCAAGTGAGATGTTCACGATAACTTCGTTAGAAGTTAGGAAGGTGTTGTAGTCCGATCTAAACAAAAATTCTGCCGTTGGCCTATCCATATACCGGCCATGGGTGTCACACTCGCAGTACTTTCTTCGTTTGGGCCCCGATTTCGGTGCAAACAAAGTATTAGTACAAGTTTATTGGTATTCTAGATGTCTAAGGAGAGAAGAGAGAGAAGCTCTCGATCTAAATCTTAGGTACTAAGGTGGGAGCTAACGTAGCCTCCTCACGTGACCATGACAATGGGGCACCTAACAACTTTGATCTGATTTCCTCCCGCGCTGAACGGGTTAATAGTCACACAGAATACCCTTCACTCCTGTTATAGATATCCGATGTTTCCACATCTCATCTTTCAGCAATTTGTTTCTCTTCCTAATCATGAAGGTTGGCCCTTGCTTTCAAGCCGGCTCCTATTGGTGGAAATATAAAAAACATCTCTTGTCAAGAGTTCGGAGTCGGGTTGAGAATTGGGATCTAAAGAAAATTGTCTGGGGTACAGAATGGACGCCAAAAGATTGCAGCTGCTTTACGGTGGGTCCACAAAAGAGTTGTGCTTCACATTGTATTCGAAGTCACGTTACAAGTATGTTAGTCAGCATGGGAGGCAAAAAGACAAACTGGCCACCCTTACCTCAGCGTCCACAAACTTATGCCAAGCATCAAGATTTCGGCCTCGGGATTGGAAATTTGTTTTCTTTCCCCAGGTACTTCTAGTCGCTCTAGTGACCTGTTACTACCTCGGAGCCCTACCTGTGGATCGCGAACCTGGAGTGCCAAAAAGCTTCGTGAGTCAAAGTCCACAGCTGAACTTCCATTCCTCGTGAATCAAGGGCGAGCAATGAAGCCATCCATCGTGTTTTAATTCTCCATAATGCGCCAATTGACGCAAGTGACATTCAATTGATGCAGGTCTCGACCATGGCAATTAGCCGCGAACCGCGAGTTCCCACGCGCTTGACGACCTACAACCACTATGGTGGCGCCTTCAAACCGTACATTGTGGTACTGCAATATCATTTGAAACATCTGTCGTCATCGCAAATCCTGCGCCAAGGTCTGTTTTTGGGCATCATAAGCTGACCTTACTCATGATTAGGAGATATTTTGGTCGTTCGTGGCTGAGGCTGACATGCCGACCCCCTCCCCTGCAGACATACCAAACATACATTTAAGCTTATATTTCTACCAATGAGTTGCTGGATGATCTACCAAAATAGATCTGGTAATTTTCAATCCGCGGTAAATCGATCTCAACTTGCATTGTGGCGTATGATGTTCCAGGGATGCGATTGGTTTGGCTTGGTAGGGATAATATTTCTGGGGCGGTACCTGGCCTCGGGGAACATGGGTTCATATTCCTATTAAACGCTGCTTCCACCTTTTCTTCTAGTCATCCAAACGCCATTACTCCACTTTCATATCTCTCTGTACAGTCGTTACATTTCCTTGGTCATTTCCTTAGTTCATCATCATGATTTCGAGATACCAATTTCCTTTCTTACTTACGCTCGTTTCTTTTGTGGCAGCAATTCCTCATGGTAAGCCTCATCACTCTGCGAGGCTCTTCCTAGCTAATCCAAGAAGCCAATCAACCTTTCGTCAACGCAACAAATAAGACATGGAGCAGTACGGATACATACCCCACGACACAGCAGGCAGTAACGCAATTGGTGACAACAACAGACACCACTTGCCTTACAACTCAGACAGCAGCAGCCAACTTGGTCCAGTCTACCGACACAACTTGGCCTACTACCCAACAGCCGGCCACGGAATTGGTCCCCACCGATACTTGGCCCATAACACAAGAAGCAGCAACTCACTTAGTAACTGCATCCACATCCACATCCACCGACACTTGGCCTACAACACAACAGCCCGCAACTCGAATTGCTTCACAGTCCACCCCGAAAACAACCTCTACTACCATTACAACCCCAACAACCACCTCCACAACACTCCCAGTACATTCGACCGTCATAAGCGGTGTCACAGAGCTGATATTTACGGGACCGACGACGGTGCCTCTCGCGAGCGGTGTCAGTTTGCAGGGAAGTACGACGGTGATTAGTGGAGTGACGGAAGTGGCGGTTACTGCTGCGACGACCGTGCCCGTTGTGGGGAATACGTTCGCGGGGCCAACCGGGGTGGCGGCTACGGGGAGCTTTTTGGAGATTACTGGATCCGGAGCAAGAGTTGGGCACGGAAGCAGATGGATTGTTGGTGTGGTGATTGCCTTGGGCACGGTGTTCTTCTAGATTGGTTGGAGGAGGTTTGTGCAACACGCCCGATAAACATCCTAGATGGATAGGCAAGACTTTAAATAATCGACAGTCCAGTGGTAGCCCAGTTAAGCGTTAATATGGCGTTTTCAAAAGCCGATTTGAGAAGACCGATGGAAACGTCAAACCCAGTTGAGAAGGAAGGGTGAACCGCCTAGGATTGGGTGAAGAAGGATTTAGATCAAAAGTCACGATATTTGTATTTACACATGTACCTATATAAATTTAGAACAAGCTCAATAATGCTATTATTGTCTCCCTTCTTTTCCAAGTATTTAGGGAGACCGTCACGTGCCATCCCGATTCCCTGAACAAGGCATTCTGGCACATCGATATCGTCATCCCTCAACTGGGGTATTTCATGCAGGAGGGCCAGAGTTTAGGTCTTTTGGCATCAGGCCGGGAAATAGTTGACGCCTGCAGGACTGTAGATGATCTAGAAATTGTCGATAACTTCAGAAACAAAGTTACCAGGAAAACAATGAAGTCTGATCCGAGGCTGCTTTCAGACGTATTGAAGAGTCGACGAATAGCTATAAAAAAGGAACTATCAATCTCATATATTGTATGTATCATGGAGAAAGCAAGAGTTCATGAGTGCAGTTTTCAAGCATCAAAGCCCTCACCGAGACTGCCCCTCACTGAGCTCAGACGAATCACATCAACCCCCCCGGCCCTAATTCCCCAACCCTCAAACCCATCTCTACCAAACCGATTCCAACCCATCAACACCAACTGGCCTCTCTCCCAACGTCGTAATGCGGAACCCATGTCTCGAACCCTCAGTTGGATTGGTAACATCATAATCCGAAATCGCAGTATGAGCCGTAACCCTATTATCCCACAGCGCAACCGTGGTATCATCCCACTTAACTCTCACCTGGAGATCTTGGCCATGAGAAATATGCTATTCTCACCATCAGCTTCTCCCTCCCTCTTCAATAGCCACCCCAAATTCTAGAGAAGATCGGAAAAGAGAGACATACCGTGAAAAGCAATTTCAACAACGCATCCGACTCCTCGTCCTTCAGCCCCTCAATCTTCTTCGTGAACCCAGGGTTGATGAATAGAGCCTTTTCTCCCGTCGCGGGATGGATCCTTACAATCGGATGCTTTGAAATAACAGGCGCTCTCCTCACATGCTTCCCATCCCTCTCTGCGCCCTCCGTTTGCGGAAATCCTGAGTGCTCGGCCCTCAATCCCTCAAGCAGTTTCTGAATCGGTGGACTAAGTCGCTCGTACGCTGCTACCTGGGATACCCAGCCGGTATCACCGCCCGTGGACGGGACCTGCAGGAGAGTGAGGATGGTGATGCCGGGTGGTTGGTGCTCGTAAGAGACATCGGAATGGTAGCCGGTTGTGGTCAGGCGGGTCGATTTGCGTTGAGCGCGGTAGAGGTTGTCGGGGCCGAGGTAGATGTTGTGGAGCTCAATATGCTCCTGAACCGGCGCTCCAACCGGCTGGAGGTGCAGGTATGTCAGTACCTACTTTGAAAAATGAGTTGTGAGAATTCTTACGTGGACGTGCAATCTCCCGAAATAGACCCCAAATTCTTTCTGTTTCACAGGTCCAATATCTTTAAAATCCTGGCCTCGAAAAACCACAACTCCACGCTCCGCAATCAACAGCGCCAGCTCATTTTTCTGCTCATCGCTAAGTTTGCTCAGCTGCAATCCTTTAATCTCCGTCCCAACACGAGGCGTAAGTTTAGTGATAGAAACATTCGCATCACCGGTTGCAAAAAGGTGAGGCTTCAATTCATCGGCTAGAAGACCTTTATCCTGGAAATCGAATAGTGGAGTGGGTGGGAAGACAGTGGTGTTGTCGTAGACGGGAAGGTACTGAGCGTATTTGTACTATCACGTGGAGGTTAGCTGGTTTCGAATTGAAGAGTGATGTGGGAGTTTACGTCTTGGTGGGTAGTTTGGTCAAATGCTTTCTTGACCTGGATCTCGGGCTGGGGGATTGGTTCTTGGGAAATAGACGGAGCCATGTTTGTGGATTTGACTGATTTCTTGTACAGTGAAGCAACTTTACGATGGTAGTCAAGCTATGAAATTTTGTTTCCACAAGCTCCTCGGTATATCTCATTAAACTCTGATGTCGCAATTCTACTCTCCTCTGGCGATTTTATCACATACCCAATACTCATCCATTCAATTTAGAATTATCAACGTCATTGGTCTTTCTCTTTTCCAGCGTAAATGCTATACATTAGTCGTACATAGGAACTTCTTCATTAACTCCACCGATCTCTGATAATAGGTAGCTATCAGTGACATATCGATATCAATAAGAGTAGTTGCACCTTGGTATAAAGACCTGCTTCATTGGCTAAGATGTGGAGCTCGACACCGGACCCCTCAATCACGCCAGCAGCACTGATCACGGGGTCCCCCACTCTCGTGGGAGTCGCGAACGACAACAGAAGTACACTTGAATCTATCACGTGTAGTTTGTAAGACGATGGTCCCGCTAGAGTCCCATGGTAAGGATAAATAACGTGCATGTAGGATGTACATATACAACACGGATAAAAGTTTCTCAACCCCGCCATTTTGCGACCTAGCCCCCTGAGACAGGGGCAAATCTCCGTGACTCGCTAGTAGGTAGGCCGCACTACTAGAGCTAACCCTTTTAGGCTACTTCCCTATTCCACATTTCTCTATGTCAGAAACTAAATCCAAACATGTCAGAAAGTAAACTCTCAACAATTATAAAGCAGAACCACAAACATTAGAAAGCAGAATCAGGAAGCAAGAAGATGTCGATCAGGGTGATAAGAATAAAAGATAAATAGAAGAGGATTCTGCTCTTCAAAATGTACTTGCAGAAATATCAATCATTTACTGCTCAATTCCACACATCTCTAACTGCGCATTTTATGCCATCAAAATGTCCAAACCCTCAATCCTCCTCATCCCCGGCTCCTTCTCTCTCCCAGAATTCTATAACTCCATCACAAAGCCCATCTCCGGCGCCGGCTACGAGATCCGTACTCTCCACTACCCGAGCATCGGGCTCGCCAGCGGCCCTAGAGAAGGCGCACCACCAACTATGTACGATGACGCTGCGTTCATTGCCGCCGAGGCAGAGAAACTCGCTGATGAGGGGAAGGACGTGATTCTTGTTGCACATTCGTATGGCGGTGTGCCAACGACGGAGAGTGTGAAAGGGTTGAGTAAGCAGGAAAGGCAGAAACAGGGGAAGAAAGGAGGAATAGTGAGGATCGCGTATGTGACGTCCATTGTGCCTGCGGTTGGAATGGCGGCTATGCAGGTGTTAGGAGATTTGCCGAAGGAGAATCAGGTCGAGTTGAAAATCGACGTACCTATCCTCGTACTCTCCCCCTTCCTCATCTTACTGACATGTATGTGACGATAGGAAAACGGCTGGATGTTTCACGATCCAGCCCTATCTGCACCAATCGTCTTCTCCGACCTTCCAAAAGATGAGGGCGAAGCTTGGATGAGGAAGTTTCCCACGCACTCAGCGATTAGTTTTGTGGGCGCACTAACATATGCGGGGTACAACGATGTGCCAGTGAATTATTTGGTTTGTGAGGACGATAATTGCATCCCGGTCAAGTACCAGAGGGAGGGCATTCAGGTGATTGAGCAAGCGAGTGGCAGGAACGTGGAGGCAACGAGTATTAGGAGTGGGCATTGTCCGAACGCTAGTCAGCCGCAGAAGGTGGTTGATTGGATCTTGGATGTTGCAGGAAAGGCGTAGACGGCTGGTAGTCGAGTAGCGGCAAGATATATTGGTGAGGAGAACGTAGAGAAGAGCTTGCTTATAAATTTATACGGCTGGTTTCAGAGAGCCTGGGACCTAGACTTAGAAATGCTTCCAAATAGAACATATCAAGATTGGTCTCCTAAACTTTGAGGGAATTACCCACGAACGCTTCACAATAAAGTAAAATCGATATCACAAAGTCTCATGTACAGGACAGAAACAAGCCCAAGAGCAGAGCATCGATCATATTTAACTCCTATCTTCACCCACTTCCCATCTCATCACCCATGTAATGAATAAGTCCCATCAGACCAATCTCTACGCTAATGATCATAAGAGTAGCCCTCACAGGCATCCGGAACCAGAAAAATGGAAAACGTGGGTATACATGACTCATCTATTACTCTCTCTCCTCCCATCTATGCATTCTTCCTCCAAATATACCAGCGGCCCGACATGATAACGATCTATTTGCTCCCTGAAAAGAACCACGAGTTTCTCTTCCCATTGCCCTGTGTTCCACCACCGGCTTCATTCTGTAATCCAGAGATAATGGGGATAGGTGCTGCTGAGTCACCGCCAAGCCCACCTCCTCGAAGGGGTTTGGCAATTCGGGAACCGGCGCCACCGAATGAGAAACCACCTGTTGGAGAGCCGAGACCGCGGGTACTGCCTGATTTGGCGGCTTCAAGACGCTCTTTGACGGCGGTGAGTTGGGCTTCGAATCTGTGAAGTGTTAGTATACAGTTGGAAGAAGGGACAGAGGGAACAAACCGGTGATTGGCAGCTGTCAATTTCTCTTGAGAATCTTGGAGTAGTGACTCCAAGGATTGGATACGTTCATTCCGTGCAATGAGTTTACGCTCGGCAATGGCCACCTCTTTCTTCAAGCTCCCATTCTGCTCAACAAGCTGTCGTTGCACATGAGTAAGCTGCTCCAAATTCCTCTCCAGGAACGCCATCTTCTTCTGCTGAGCTCGATTATTTGATGAACGGAGGACGTTGTTGTACTGTTCCCTAGTTTCATCTAAAGAGATCTCAAGCTCAACAACCCTCTCGCAGCGGTTTTGGAGATCGCGCATCAGAGACTTCTTCATTACATCAAATTCAGCGATCTGCTGTTGGACGGTCTTTCCATTGGCCATTCCACCTGCAGCGCCATTTGTACCACCAGCCTTGACCTGCCGCTGTAGGTCGTCATTGGCAGCCTTGAACTTCTGGATCTCGGCTGATTTTTGGGCCAGGTCCGCTTTCAGATCCTCAACGAGCTCGGTCTGTACATCTTGCTTGCTGGAGTAGGCTGATGCAAGCCTGGCTTTGACTTCCGCAACGTCGGCTTCGCTGAGATTCCGCTCGAGGAGATCCTCATAGTCACGTTCCACAAGTGCAAGACGCTCTTCAAGTTCATCCCTTCGTTTAGAGCTGGCGTCGTTGGAAGAGTTTCCGTACAAGGATAGCTCAGCTTGACGAACGATCCCTTGGGTCTCGACTAACCGTGCTCGAAGGTCCTCGAGAGAATCTGGAGCGATAGCTTCGCCAGCAGAACTCTGCTCATGCATAGCGTCCACTTGGTCGATGACAAGCTTGATACTTCGCTCATTATCGCTGAACACATCTCCACCGAGATCAAAGCCAGCCATCATCTTTGCCATCTTCTCAGCCTTCTTCTTCTCCTTTTCATCCAGGACTGCACTGGTCTCCTTGGCGCTCATCTTGACATCTAGTAATTGCTGTTTGACCTCATCAAGCTCAACTGTCAACTCAGAATTGGCTTCCTTTAAGCCATCCATGGTGATCTGTGCCTCTTTGCTTTCGAACGACAATCTCTCAAGTTGCATCTTGAATTCATTGACTTCGCTTGTGAGTTTTTCGTTCTCCCGATTCGTCTTGCTGTCATGGTCCTTCAAGTACGCTAGTTCCTCCTTGGTATCCCGAAGAGTCTTCTCAACTGCAGCAATTTGTGACTCCTTCTCTGCAATTTGATCTTGAAGTTCATTCTCACGTCGCAGAAATTCTTCTCGTTCGTCCTTATCCAGGGGTAAACTAGGTGTGGCAGCTCGCTCTGAGATCGCTGGGGTATCCGCTCGACTCTCCATACCGAGTTTTGATGGTGTAGATGGCCTTGGAGTTGAAGGTGCTGGCTTCGCAGCACTGACTCCTGCCGCCAGCGGAGGCGCCCATTTCTCTTTTGGTACCGACTCACCAGCCCGCCATTGTTGAACTTCTGCATCCAAAGTCTGTACATATTGTTCGAATGTCGTAACTTGTGATTGTGCTTTCTTGAGCAAAGCCTTAAGTTCGGCAGGACTAATCTCTGCATTTATCTTGGCCTTGTTCTTGATTGCTTTCGCCCGCATACCAAATCTTAACGTACTCAGTGTTTCGGCATCGTTGTAACTACTGGGCGAACAGTTGATAATGAGGGTCGTCCGACTGTTTCCTCCCAAACTTTCCTGTAATATTCGGGTGAGTTTCGAATCTCGATAGGGGATGTGTAGTGATTTTCCATCTGTCAAATTGTTGATAACCATACCGAGGGCACTCAAACTCTTATTGATCTTCTTGGCTTCCTCCAGAGTCTGTCCGCTAGCACCAGTCTTGCCAACTTTCTCACTACCAGCCAAATCGACCAAGAACAGCTGCCCGCTCTTTGCTGACCCTGTCTCGACGTTCTTTTGTGTGATGGTGATGACGAAAATGGAATGTGATCGGGAGGACTCCTGGTTCATATTGGTAGCAGCAACAGCTCTCGAACTGCCTCCTCTTTTCATGACCTCGTACACTTCCTGCACGCTCGAAACGTAAATTTCTAGCAGCCCCTTGACATACACCCCCCTATTCTTCTCTTCGTGAACCGGGAGGTTATCATTGTGGGGAGCCAGAAGATCTCGAATCCGTTCCATATAAATTTCCATGTAACTCACTCGTACTGTGTATTCGATAGTCCCGGGGCTGGATAAAATACTTGCGAAGATCTGCTCAACGATTCGGGGGATCACACCCCTCCCTTCATCATCCGCAATATCCGTTCCCATCATGGTGTATGACTTTCCCGCACCCGTCTGCCCATATGCAAAAACTGTACCATTATAACCGTTGAGGATATCGTCCACCGTTGACCGAATAGAGAAATCGAAGACATCTTTTTGGCGCGAGTTCATGTCAAACACGCGGTCGAAGGTAAAGGATCCAGCGGCTTCTTTGGACTGTATCTCATATTAATAATCGCCCAAATGCCCAGAATATTTCCTACAGCTACATACATCCAAATTACAAGTATCTTCCGTTTCAAATGACACTATAGGCTGCCCCCCAAGTTCTATCTCGGTGCGGTTCTGCGGCCTGAACCGCGCCACAACCTTGATACTGTTCGACATGATCGCGAATCTTGTGTTATCCGGGAGCGATCATATGTGCAAAAGGGGCGAGCTCGAGAGCAGAGTCGTGGAAGGGTTGTACGAGGCGATGTTTGCTTGTGATAAGGAGGTGAGGTTGTTGACACAGATCGCGTATTACCTGTTATACCAAGTAGCGCGTCCAGAGGAGCAATATCGGAGAAATTTGACAACGCAATGCGACTCACGTTATGGAGGTTAATGCTTGCTGATTTGATGGAGAGTAATTAAAAGATAATAAAATTCTTAGGTAAAAGGGTGAGAGTTTATAGGAAAGGAGGGAGAATCATAGAGAAGGGAAGGGATTTTATTATTATTTTTGATATAGATTTTACGGTTCATGAATTTCTGGATTTCAAAATGACGCTAAACGCAGTGCTATGCAGGTTTACTCCCCAACTGCCCTCCATCAGCCTAAGAATTACTCCTTTGTAATATCCACCGCCAGAAGCAAAGCGATGTAGAAAGCTACCATAAACTCCAGAACTCCAGTGATTTGAAAATGATGAGGGCAGATTCCGAAACCTGCAATATCAATGACCACCTGCCCATACGACGAAATTCATTGTCCCGCCTACGTGCGCCCTTCTGTCCTTGCATCTCTAGTCTTCCCACGACTTCTCTACAGATTCCTTGACCCGTTTCGTATACTCTCGTCGATTGTCTTTGTAAAGGTTGGAAGCTTCGACATTGGCAGGCGAACTGGTGTTTGGATCATTCAAGAGACTACTAATGTTAGACCGCATATCCTGAAATATTATTCCATTATCCATACCTTTGTATGCTGGTCAAAACTGCCGCTACATCATAGGTTGGGCTCCATCGATTTTGGAGGATATCCAAGCAGAGTTCACCGGTGGCATAAACATTAGGATGGAACATCTGACTGATGAACTTGACCGCCGGCGGTTTATTCGGGTACTGCTCCTCAAAATGCATAACGAGTCGAAAGGTACCGTCTTCGAAGGGAGTGTCTGCTGGTCCGATGATGACGGCGTTCCTGAAGAAGATGGGTCAGCGATGATTGAGCGGGTTCTGATGGCAGTATCTCCTTACCAAGTCATAACATTGTCCGCAACAGGAGAAGCAGAAACTCCAGCAGGAGGATCAGTTTGCATACGCTGTAGATTCAGTTAATCCCATTCCCAATGATCGTGTGCCACTTTTGGTGGTATGCTACAAACCTTGAAATCGCGCATCAAACGACGTCGAGCAGCGGTAGACATCTTGAGGTTTGATATAGAGAAGTAGGACTACCGAGTTTGTATGTGGCTTCAATGGGGGGTATGACCTTGATGTTGGGGTTTGTCGAGTGTTGATCGTCGTTTTGGGTTGAGGATGAAATGGCACTTGCGGAATCTTATGTACCTTCCCGATAACGGCAAACGAACTGCCTTCTTCTTCAACGCTCAGTCTGATATATCAGATCCGACGTTCTGCAAGGTACCGTGTAACTTCTCTATTTGCAGAAGAGGAACAGAAGTGTATTTGGACGAGAATAGTAATCGGGCGTATGCAAGTGCAGCCGTAGACCGCTCTGACAGTTGAGAGGATGCATAAAGCGCCAGGCGATAGTGACTATTTACTATGAATATTACCTAAATTCACGTGGTGATTGTGTAGGTTGATCACTACCTTAAATTCCCCACCTCCGCTGCCCGGCCCGCGGTTCGAAATGTCCCGCTCATAGCCGTTGACCTTATTTCTTAGATCCAGTTTCTCGTCCTCTCCTCTTTCCTATAATATTTACACTCTCTTCTTTCCTATTTCTCAAAATGTCTCTCCGATACGCCATGTCGTCTCTCAGGAATTCCTCTTCCGCCTCAAAACAAAGGTTATCGCAAGTGCAGAGACACTTCAGCGCCACGACATCCACCAGACAAGAAGTTCAAGATGCGTATATCATCAGCGCATCAAGGACACCAACAGCAAAAGTATGAATTGTATTTCTACTTCCTAGTCCTTTGGTCTAACAGACACAGTTCAATGGCTCTTTCACCACAGTCTCCGCCCCTCAACTGGGTGCTGTAGCCATCAAATCCGCGCTCCAAAAGTCCGGCGTCCCCATCTCCAAAATCACAGACGTCTATATGGGCAACGTCCTCCAAGCATCCGTCGGCCAAGCCCCCGCCCGCCAAGCCAGCATATTCGCCGGTCTCCCCACCTCCGTCGAAGCAATCACCATCAACAAAGTCTGCGCCTCGGGTCTCAAAGCCGTTGTCTTCGCAGCACAAAACATCCAACTTGGTCTAGCGGAAGCCCAAATCGCGGGTGGTATGGAGAATATGTCTCGCGTACCGTATTATACACCGCGAGCGAGCGGGTTACCAGCGTTTGGGAATGTACAGATGGAGGATGGACTGATTAAGGATGGGCTTTGGGACGTTTATAACCAGTTTCATATGGGTATTTGTGCGGAGACGACGGCCAAGAATTATGAGATTACGAGGGAGATGCAGGATGAGTATGCGGTGCAATCGTATAGGCGAGCTGCGGAAGCGTGGAAGACGGGCGCGTTTAAGGATGAGATTGCCCCGGTCACGGTGAAAGGACGGAAAGGGGAGACAGTTATTGATACGGATGAGGGATATTTGGATATTAAGCTTGATAAGGTGCCGAGTTTGAAGCCGGCCTTTATTCGGGATGGGGCGGGAACGGTCACTGCGGCGAATTCGTCGACGTTTAATGATGGGGCTAGTGCCTTGGTACTTGGGAACAAAGCTATTGCACAGGAATATGGATCAGGATCAAGGGTGTTGGCGAGAATTTGTGGGTCAGCGGATGCGGCTATCGACCCAGTTGATTTCCCAGTTGCTCCTGCGAAGGCTGTCCCACTTGCGTTAGAAAGGGCAGGTATTAAGAAGGAGGATGTTGCGATTTGGGAATTCAATGAGGCGTTTGCGGCGGTGATAAAGGCCAATGAGAAGGTGAGTTTTATGTTATCCTTAACCAGGTATTCCTGTCACTAATTTCTTGCAGATTCTTGGACTCGAAGGCGCAAAAGTCAACTTATTAGGAGGCGCCATCTCCCTCGGTCACGCACTGGGAAGCTCAGGGTCCAGAATCCTGACCACCCTTCTCCATCAACTGAAAGTTGGAGAATATGGTGTTGCAGCTATTTGTAATGGTGGCGGAGCAGCGACTGCCATCGTGGTACAAAGGATTGAGAGTGTATAAATATAGGAAACGAAACCCAGCCAATATTTTCCCCCATTGCGTCTTTCTATTGTCTCTAAAGCCATCTCCTTCTAGGCCAACAAGTGTTGCTCATTCCTTTCATCTCATGTCTCGATCTAAGCCGGACATTCAAAACCTCACTTGGATGTTCCTCTTAGAGTTTGATTTTCGGTCAGATTTCTCTCTCGCTACGTCAAGTTCAAATAAGAGTAATTTGATCAGAATGTGGAGAATCAAACCAGCTTGTTACCGTTGTCCATTTCCTTGAAGTTAATGAGACATTTGCAGCCACACCAACCCGCTCGTATTCATATTCGAATCCACATTTCAATCTCACAACTAAAGCCTCTTCCCAAGACCCAGGGATGTTTCTAGACTTCATCACCTCCATGACTTGGAGCACATTATTTCCGTACGGGTCGAATTGCAAGCCTTCTTGGCTGATATCAGGCCAAAATGGTGCAAGGTCTGAAGCGTTAACTTGTACTGCCCAGTCTGTCCCATACATCCCATTCCACGTTTCGTCTGAAACGTAATGAATTGTCGCTAGTGCCATTCGCGTCTTGGCTATTATCCTTCCAGCTTTAACACGACCGTATTTATCTTTGCCATCTGGCTTGCATTCCACGTCGCAAACCTCAATGCCTTCCGCGCCACACTCGAAGTATGTGGTGGAAGATATATATTTGAGAGGTTGCTCCTCGTTTGGATCCTGGGAAACTGGCCATTTGACAGCGCCATCAACTGATATCCATGACCACGAAGGCGACCTCGTCTTTTTACTTTGCAGATTCCCAGACTGATCGCATCGCCACAGCAGATCAAACGGCAATGATCTTCTCCACAAACCAGCGGCATAAGTATCTCCCGATCTCTCTTGAAGTAACCCAGCAATACCTGAAAGTGCTGGCAATTTGTCATCGATCTGCGTAAGTTTTCTTACAGAATAGCTGTTCACAATCTCACGCCACATTTGTCTCACACTCCGTTCATCTTTTGGCTGCTCGAGGCAGATTCGCAACGCAGAGCCCAGGTTATTCATCACTGGAAAGAGATTGCTTTCCATAACACCACACTCGCACTTGCGGAGCTTCTGGCACTCCCAAACGAGTTCTGAAGGCGTGAAGTGCACGATCCGGGTCGCGAGCATGCGTTCTTGGAAACCCCAACCTCGGGACAGTAAAGGAAATGTTCCGTTGATGTGCTTTTCCCACCAGTAATTTGATTTGGTTCTGCACGATGTGATAATCTCATGGTTGAGATTCCTCCGTGCTAGCATGGAGCCTCCAACTGCTTCGATATCTGTAGATAACGGTGTGGCGGGTCTTTGTGTAAACATCCCCTCTTTGACGTTGCCAGATCGCGTTGCCGAAAGTACAATTTTCGCATTCGAATAAATATGGCCCATCTTCTGGGATTCCTCCCCCCACTCCTGCTTATTGCCTTGGACAATGCAGATTGCATCAACCCATAGGTAATGCAGGCCAATTGCCTTCGTCAAGCAGAACGCATTTTTAATTGTCTGTGGAAGTTTCTCGACTGGGATATGCTTTTCATAGTCTCCCAACGTATGCTCCTCCGTTATGAAATTTCCATTTTCACCCCAGCAGTAGCTCAATGCGGCATATGGGTCTGTTGAATTTGTCGAAACTGGCACCAATCGAGCTGTTTTGGCATTTTCGCCGAGCTGGATCATTCTCTTCGGTAGGATAGGATTAGGGCTACTCTTTTCGGTAGCGCCTTCTTCCCTATCTCTGATCTCTCTTGCCTTAGCCGCAAATAAATTGTGTGAATTGCATTCAACGTGCTCTTGACAGGATGCCAACCACTTATTGATTATGCCTGCGGCAAGATCACATGACATTTGTTCAGGAATATTATTTGGTATGGGAAGTTTAGGCTGACTACCTATATGAATCCAATGATGTTAGTATTACATCGCCTTTTCGAAAATAGGAACAAGAATCTTACTACGCGCGTATATTTCTATGACCAAGGCTCCCTGCCATTGGCCTGTGAATCTCAGACTGTTGTCATCCACTCGCACCTTAGCACTCTGATATGAGCTATCATCCTTCTTATTCTCGGGCGTTGTCTTATCTCGTGCTAACAATTGTTTGACGAAGAGACATAGGTTGCAATCGGCTGCCGCTGCGCTGTCAATGCTGGTTAGGCTGACCTCGCGGCTCTCCCTCTTTCCACCTTTGGGGTGAAGATCCCCCTCGGATCTAAAGCAAGTTGGACATATTCTTTTGTTCATGATAACCATTTTTCAGAGGAAATAGGACGATAGAAAGATATAGAATGGGTTTGGGAATGCAGACTGAAGTCGCATCGAGCCTGATACATTTATGGCAAGGACGCAACGCTGCTTAGCCACCGCCACGCTGCATACCCCGGTCCAAGCAGGTAAAGCTAGAAAGTATCAAGCGCCAATTTTCTCTCCCTTGCGCGTACTCAGTTGGCTTATTTGAGTTACCGAAGATCGTGAGCATCATGACCCAGACTTATCCGCTTGTAACTTTTTCAACTCCTCCGTTTCAACAAATTTATACTTAACCTAAAGCTGTTATTCGATCATATTTTTCCTTTCCAAATTTAAACAATAATAATCAAAGTGTCCAATACAGACTTTAAATCATATTTTGGAATTTAATGATTGGGAACAAACAAGAAAGCAGAATGATTAGTGCAATGAGATCTACCAAATGAATATAAGCGAATATGGATCCAAAGAAGTCTCAGTTAAATCCAAAATAGGATATGTTCCGAGAGAAAATCCAATCAAATTATAATAAATGGGGCGTTGATTTGGAGAAAGGAGCTTTTTGGGGTGCTAAAATGATCTTCTTAATGCATGACCAGGTTAACTAACTCTCTCACCTGCTCAGCCTGTGCTCAAGCCATGCTCACAAATTCTCAACCTCGACTGAGGGAAAGTCACTGTTGCCTAATTTCAGAGATTGAAGTGGAAACCAGCGAAAATAAAGTCAGATTTTAATTATTGTAGGAGAAAAGTCGGACTTAAGAGAGAGGGGAGGGGTTTAGTGGAAACCCAGGTAAATCCAACCAGAACAATCGACTCTGTCGTATTATTTCAGCCCTCTCACAGTAATTTTCCCTTATTTGAATTAATAGATGACTAACAGCATTGTGTTAGAGGATGTGTGGGTTTTTGTCATGTTCGTTGTCCCTTTTAACTAGGTCCCTGATTACGGTTAATAGCCAGACTTAGTTTCAAGCCATCAAAACTTGTTACAAGATTGTCTTGGAGACAATACCAAGAGAACAGAACTTAATCAGTCTGGAAATATCCTTAAAGGTTTTAATTACCAAAAGAAGCTGTAAGTAGAAATGACAATTGTTGTGGTATTTAACTAAGGAATACTTTTATACACTTACAATAGTTTCAATAGCATGCTTCAATTTGACATTTAAAAACATTAATCTTTTTATTTTTTATTAAAAAAAAGGCTACTATTGATTACAACAACTGCAAAACTAGCTATTATTGCGCTCAATAAATTTATAATTTACTTCAAGGTTATTATCATTGATCCAATTAACTGCAAAACAATTATTTAGAGTTACAATGCTATTTTATAATCTTCTATATTTAATGTGAGACCCACTAGAATATAAAAATGCGTATCATACAAAAAAGGCCCACAAAATCCTTTGTACCTTAGTCACAAAGGCCAGTCACTAATTATAAGCACTAAATGAATCCAATTAGTGCTTATATACCCTATAGCTTTCAATCCTTACAGCACATCCAGACTTTAAGGGCTTACAGGCTGCCTATAGACACTTTGGCGATGCAACTAACTTTTACAGTAAGCCTCGTACAGCCTATTCCTATTGAAAAAGGAGTTGACGGCCGGCTAGGCCTTGGAGGCTGCCGCTTCTAGATTCCTAGATGAAAGTCCGCTGCCGAAGCTACTCGTGTACAAAATATTAATTTTTGCAAAGTTTCAGATCATTCAATAGATACATTTCTGAGTTCTAGAGATATGAAATTATATTAGAATAGTATGAACCACTGCACTAATTATTATTACCATGTGTCTTAAAAACCGGAATCTCCACCATAATCTCCAACATAGAAGCCTGAATTTCCACCAGATCCGGCTAATGCTACATCTGTAGCTATCACCCCTCCAGTCGCAATTGCCGCCTTTGTAGCAAACAGAGTCGTATACCATGTTACAAAAATGACGACGAACAAAGACATAATAAACATAGTGGGAGTAACCAAGAACTTCCCCGCCCCTGCGCACCAGAACAAGATAAATCCGAAATTAGGTGAGATATCGCCTTCAATCTTATAGGATCCAATAGAGTATATACAGCCCGTGTACAGAGTAGCGGAAGCGAGCATCATCAAGCCGTCGAGAATGTATAGCAGGAACAGACTCTTGCGGAAGTTGTGGGGTTCTGTTTTGAAGAAGAGGTAGAGCGTCAGGGCGATTTCAAAGGGAGAGAGTGAGATGGATGTCAGCAGGAGGGCAGATGACGCATGGGTAAGTTGATGAAGGAGAACGGGAGAAACTGATTGGCCGTGTTCCGCGGCTTGGGCAGCATCGAACAAGGCGACCCAATTTGCTAGAGCGTCAGGGCGAGTGGAGTTTAAGTCTGTTGTGAGGACAGAGAGGACTGAAGGGGTATTTCCAAGTGATCGGGTACAGGTAGTATTGAGTGTAGAGGTATTGTAAAGACGGCAAATACCTTGAGAAGGAATTAGTATCTCACTCAAGACAATCCCTTTTGGGTAGGAAGTCGAAAAATCTCACCAGCCATCCCAAAGCGGTATTCATAGGGCAGGACGTCTAGAGCAAAAGGCTCTAACATTTCTGCAGTAGCGGTGGAATTGTTTTCCGAAACACTTGAATTTGATATACTCCCATCCGGACCTATAAAGCCAACGAGACTGTTGATGACTTTTAAGGGTTTGACGGAGCTGATAGCTACGTTCGATGTCGTTGGATCATAGCCGCTGAACGCAACAGCAACTGAGAGCGAGAGCGCAGCTATAGAATAGTTATTATGGATCATTTTAGATTGCCCGCTGAATATACCTATGCTGATAGTCAAGAACCAAGTCAACTTTACAATAATCTTCAACCTTTCAAATCGTGACTTTGAAGGAGTAACTTCAAGTACATTAACTGAATTCGCTAGAGCCTTATCCATTTTGGCTACAGGCGGTTGTGCTTAGCGCCGGCTACAACGTAGAAGGGAGGTGAAATAATATGTGTACTCGTTTCTGTCAATGCAAGAGATTTTTCAACAAGTTGAGTGATAAAGTTTGTCTAAGAGCTTGAAAAATTTATGAAATAATTTGAGATCCTACAGACTGCAGGCCAGAGAGACACCGGAGGATCTCTATACTCCGTGGGTGTACGACACACCAAAAGTACTATGCATGTAATTGTTAGCAAGGTTGGATTATGGTAAATATTGGACTTGCGGCACAGAGGCTCGGCGGCTTAACGTCCTATAGAATTATGTGAAGGGGAAATTAAACTGATCGTGTGTGAGGCAAAATGCATTGTGGCTTTCTGCAAGCCAAAATGACAGGTGGGGGCCTTTTCTAAATTGGGCATTGAAGTGGGAAAAGATGGTGGGGTAAACCATGATCCTTTTGAATTAATAGGCCGGAATCATAAAGGCAATATTACACTGACTACAATGTCGTAGTCCGATATCTTGCTTATTGCTTCTGTCGTTGCTAAAATACTACGACACGGCTCGTCTCCATCCTGTCTCGGCAAACTCTCGACACCTGCCTCAGCCGCAATTAACGAGCTGTCAAGTTATTTTTGCAGATTTAGCCGTTGTTTTCCCAATAAAAATAGACCTCTGGTCTACATATCACGCACAGCTCGATCTAGTAAGCCTCCTTAGTTGGATGGATCTCTTATATGATATCAGGTACTCTCTCATGTATGAGGTGTCTTACAGTCACGTTATACATCACGTGATAACCCCCCCCCCCCCTAACTAGATAGTCTATATAAGGGGCTAGGATTGAAGGAGCTAAAGGTTCAGCAAATATTCGCATGCGCTATGCTATAATAAGAAGTTATCATTCAGTAGTTCTATCCAATTCGTATTCTATAGCGATAAAACTATCATAGCTCGCTAGAAACTCCTTGATCGTGGTCCTGAGATCCACCTCCTCCTCCAGACCGAGCAGCAGAGCATCATTATCTTTGACCGCGTGATTGGCACTACCCACTAACATCCATCTAGGGGCGTACTTAAAGAAAGCACTGGGCCATAGTATAATTTTACTATTTAAACTTTTAGTATTTTGATAATGTTTTCAAAATTAGAAATTCTAATAACATAAGTAATAAAACATTTATTTAATAATTTATTTAATAATTTATTTAAGAGAAGTGGATGATTAGACTGCAGAAACGGCTCTCAGCTATACTTGCTCTTTATAGATATTACGCTGCTTCTCGGGACAATTACCGCCGCTATACATCTCTACTGTGGCTGAGGAGCTTTGCGGCCTTAGAAGCAGCAGTCAAATTTTAGCACCATAGTGTCCAGCTGCAGAATCAGCCATGTCTTTTGACCCTCACTATCACCAGCAACCTTCAAACCTATTTTGTTCCAGAGAGAATCATCTTCAGTCCCTCCCAAGTCCTGGACCTGCACGTCGCAACTGAGGGACTATCATAGATCAACGACATAAAGGCAATTGAACGCTCCTACCAATCCGTTTATAATTCAAAAGTACAATGGCATCTCCCCTCTCTTTTCACGCCATTTATTCGAAGCTCTTAATAAGTCATCACAACCGTCCAAAATCCATTTCCAATTCCGAACAAAATCCTCTGTCACTTCCCAACAAAAGGATCCCGAGCCTCGCCCCAGATAGCAATTCCCAGACCCGCTCTCTCTGTGGTAAATCCAACAAGGTGAGCGCACAATTCTCCCTCATCCAACAAGCTACCTGCAAGTATCATATTATCTCTCATACGTGGTATGGGGAACAGGTCGAGCCAGGGGTGGTGTGGGATCTGACGCTGAATCATGGTTGGACTGAGACTGGGCGGGCATTGCCAGTCACTATTGATCGTGCTATAGAAGCGCGAAAGGGCATCACCAGGTCCAATTTCTTCCATCTCATAACCAAGCACCTGCGCGTTACTGATTAGTGCTCGATACATGTTGAAAGGAATCAATGTTAAAAGATCGTCGATAACAGGAGAACCCAGCATGTAGTTTTGGAGTGTTGACTGTTTAATTTGAATAATGGTGATTTGGCTTTCGAAATCTGACAGTTTACAGAGCTCTAGGGGCCCTTTGGGGACTCGGTTCTCGAAGTGCGGGGTCTCCTTCTCTTGGTTAAAGAAGGTGATACGACAAGGTTTCGGACCTGGGTGTATCATTGCAACAGTTCGCGGGCGCTTCGTGATTGAAGACTAAGTCACTTTTGTATTTTCGTCATTTGGTCTTTGATTGAGCGACCACCGCAGTTCTATCCTTCCACTATTCGCATCCCAAATTGATGACCTAGGATATCTATCGGCCTTTCTGTCTTCGCTTCTGTCACTCTGCGTCTCAAATTCCCGGGCCTTACGATTCCCTGTTATATTAACCCCCGTGAGACAACAGCCATATGAAGGAGACAACCTAACAGGCATGACTTACTACAGGCTCTCTGATTTAATCGATTCTGGATCTCTCTTCTTTTTGCGGCATCAGAAATCCCCGCCCAATTCTCTGTCGGAGAAGTTGCCTCCCTCAAGCTGAGGAGAGGAGCCGCTACATCGTTCAGGTATTGTTCGTGTTGAGTTACTGATATCCATTCATCAGTCATAATGAAGACAGATTGATGGATAGCGGCTTGTGCTAGATGAGCCCATGTGCAAGTTATTGATTCTTTTAGTATTATTGGAAAAGTGTGCTTCGTGTTATGACGTGAGTGATGTCGCATGTTGACAGAAGCTAGCGTATACAGCGGTAAGTGGCGGCATACAAAGCGGTTAGGGGGCCGATGGCGCTAATGCAGGCTGTTGAAGTGTGATTATAACCCCTGGGATAGTGCTCGCCAAAGACAAAGGCCTAAGGATGGATTCACAACTGACACTGTGGACAAAATCACAAATTATGAGAGCTTACACGTTTTTCCTTTTGGGAAGTTCAATGAGAGTCCTACCGGTACATCAGAGCATGCTCAGCCTGGATTACCGCAAGCTATTACATACCAGACTTTCCAAAGACCACTAGTGATCGAGACTTTTCTATACTCTTTCGGAAAGTGGCTTATGATCTTGGTGGCTTGCAGCAGTTGATATATTCAGCTACAGTATTTTTCGATCAAATCCTTCTGAGAATGGCAGAATTATTGTCTTAGTATTGTGTTGCTGAGGAAATCTTTACATTGGTTGGTTAAAGACAGACGAGAT
>Ga0182030_10005717_pt1 | contig 26333 bp, 19 predicted proteins | sample 812S3MmetaG_FD_121299 | JGI IMG/M metagenome (GOLD analysis project Ga0182030, IMG submission 121299) | Permafrost microbial communities from Stordalen Mire, Sweden - 812S3M metaG (Illumina Assembly) | ecosystem: Environmental > Terrestrial > Soil > Wetlands > Permafrost | place: Sweden...
GCACCCAGCCTACGCCGGCGGCTCCGGCGACGGCGGTAGTGAAGAAGTAAGCGTCAGGATTTTGAAGAAGCTGGCTCTATTGACATCCTCTTTGAAGGGGCGCGCCTTTAGGCGCGCCGTAAAGACCGTGCCGAAAGCAATGGAACAACTTTGCGCTGCCGCCGCTGCGCGGCTCGATTGATCGGACTTGCGCCCCATTCCTTTCCGTTCCTCTGCAACTCGCTGCCCACCATCCACTTAGGGGCCACTGGGGCATTTCACCGAATTCCCGCTCAGTTTGGCTGTTTTCACCCACATGTGACCCCCGTCACAACCCGTTGTCAACTCGGGAACGATCAAGCAAAACACTTAATTTCAATAGATTACGAAGAATCTCCACGCCCCGTTGGAACTCCCCTATTTCGGCCAGGGAGTTGCACTTACAACAGCGGACGCCAACGGGGCCTGGCTTCCAAAAGTTCTAAGTCCTAATCAGGAGATCGATCTCATGAAGAAAGTAATGTTAATCACGCTCATGATTCTGGCCGTCGGGATGTTCGCGGTGGCACAGATCCAGAACCCAACATCTGACGTGTTGGGCGCTCACTTAAACTACGGCCGTGGTTGCGCGGCCTGCCACGCCCCGCACAGCGGCGCATGGGGCAACGGCGCTAACAAGTCCGGCGACGTCACTTCCGGCAATTCCATCTTGTGGGGCCAGGACGTAGGGAACCTGTTCGGCAAAACCATCCAGACCGGCAGCACCAACGGCACTTCTGGCTACGTTGAGGTCCTGCCTTCCAGCATGTCCTCCAGCGCTCCTGATGTGAATGGCCTTATCACCTGCCTGAGCTGCCATGACGGCAACTGGGCGCAAGGCGCCATGATGAAGAACCGGGTCTATGAGACCCTGCCGCCAACTTATGGAAGCTACAACTACATTCCGACCCTGCTCGGCAATGACGGCGACGGCGCCGGCGACTACCTGAACGACCACCCGGTGGGCCTGAACGCCACGGTTACCTGCGGCGGACAGTGGAACTGGGATTGCACCGAAACCAACGGCGTCATCTCGATGAACGGCCCGAATTCTTCGCAGTTCGTGAAGAACTACGGCTTCTTCGTGAGTCTGAGCGCCTATAACGGCACCGCGGTTGTGACCTGCACCAGCTGCCACAACCAGCACTTGATGAACGTGGTCAGCGTCACGAATGGCCACAACAGCGGCCTGCCCACGGGCTATTACGCGACCATGTTCTTCATCCGTGGCCCCTACAACCCGGCCAGCGGCACCAGCGGCTCCAACCAGACGGCTCAGTTCTGCCGGTCTTGCCATGGTGGCGAAGCCAACGAGTCGAATGGCGGCGGCGCAATTCCGACGACCTTCTAGTCTGTCGGCTTTAACCGAGGGGAGGGACTCCCTCCCCTCAATTTTTTGACCTCAGGGGTGAGGAGAAGTCATGAAGTACCCGCTAACAATCTGCGCCGTAGTTCTGCTCACAATCTCCGTAACATCGGCTCAAGTTGCCTCCCACGCTCCAACTCAGATCTCCGCCCCGCAAAAAAAGGCCAGCCAACCGACCGGCAAACCGGTAGCGCGAGTGAATGGGACGGTGCTCACCGACCGCGATTTGCAACGGGAAATGTTCACCATGTTTCCCTACGCGCAGCAGCATAACGGCGACATTCCCCCCGAGTTGTTGCCCGGAATTCGCGCCGGCGCAATGAAGATGCTTGTCTTCGAAGAACTGGTATATCAGGAAGCGCTGCGGCGCAAGATGACAGTCGCGCCAGACCGTCTGAACCATGCGGAAGTGGAGTTCCGCAGACAGTTCGCCACGCCGCAGGAGTACCAACAGTTTCTGAATGCGGAATTTCAAGGCTCGCAACAGTTGTTGCGGGACAAGATCAAGCGCTCCCTGCTGATCGATCAACTGCTGAAGGCCGAAGTGGACAAGAAATCTACCGTGACGCTCGCCGAGATGAAGGCCTATTACGATAAGAACCCGGCGCAATTTGAGTATCCCGAATCCTTCGCCTTTCAGACGATTACCATTCTGCCTCCGGCCAAGGCGACCCCGGCTCAATTGCAGGAAGGACGCAAACGGGCCGATGATGCACTGCGCCAGGCGAAGACCACCAAGAACGATGAAGACTTCGGCATGCTGGCGGAAAAGATCTCAGAAGACGACTACCGGGTGATGATGGGCTATCACAAGCCGGTAGATCGCGCCAAGCTGCCGCCCTTAGTGGTCCAGGCTTTGCTCAAGATGCAGCCCGGGCAGGTCAGCGACATCATCCAGGTCGACCAGGCCTATACGATCCTGCGGCTGGTGAAGCACATCCCGGCCGGCAAAACGACATTCGCCCAGGCTAAGGAATCATTGCAAAAGGAACTGCAGCAAAAGAAGACCAACGAGGTTCGCGCGAGCTTCGACAAGCAACTGCAGCAGGGCGCCAAGGTTGAGGTCCTGTAGGGACGAGGTTTATGCCGTGCGCCGAATCTTCCGAGTTGCGTTTTGCGGGCTAGCCGGAGTTCTTCTGTGGGCCCTGCCGGCGTTTGCCCAGCTACAGCTTGGCGAGTTTAGTACGAATCTGAACGGCGTTATTGGCGCGGGCTACGCCGCAGATTATGGAAATGACATCGACTCATCCCACGGGTTGAATGTAAACGGCAGCGCTACCGCCTCTGGGTATTATTACAATCCTAATTTTGTCTCCTACAATATCTCGCCGTATTACGGACAATCGCGGGCCAACTCCGACTACCAGTCCATCTCCGACAGCAGCGGGGTCACTCTCGCCAGTTCGATCTTCAGTGGCAGCCATTTTCCGGGGCAAGTGACCTACGCCGCCGCCTATGACAGCGAGGGACAATTTGCCGTTCCCGGATTGCCTAACTACACCACCCATGGCAACAGCGACACATTCGGGATCGCCTGGAGTGAGTTTGTTCCCGGCCTGCCCAGCCTCACCGCAAGCTTTCAGAGAGGGAGCAATCAGTACTCGGTCTATGGAGCCACGGACAATGGCAATTCGGACTTCCACTCCTTCAACCTCAGTTCAAGTTATTTGATCGCGGGTTTCAACCTCGGAGGCTCCTACAATAATGGAGCTTCAAACTCACTTATACCTGAGGTTTTCCAGGGCGAGCAGACTGGAACCATTACCACTGACAATAGTGGCTTCGGCTTTAACGTTTCGCATAAACTTCCCCTGAACGGAAGTTTTTCCACCAGCTTTTACCATTCAGACATCGACACCGATTATCTGGGCTACAAATACCAGGGGAACTTCGACACCGAGGTCGCCTCTATGGGCATGCAGCCTACCGATAAGCTGCATGTAGCGGCATCTGCGAGTTATACCGACAATCTCGCGGGTGTTCTCTATGGGTCGCTGCTCACGTCTGGCAGCAGTAGCATCCTGCCGACCAACAGTTTAGATTCTTCCCATGCCTGGGACTTAAACGGGGGTGCCAGCTATTCCTTGGCGACAAACCTGTGGCTCCAGGGCCAGGTCGATCGTCGCGAGCAGACGTATTTGGGCGAAGATTTTGGAGCAACCTCGTATAGCGCCGGCGTTGCCTACGCTCATAGTTTATTCGGCGGCGCAATGAACAGTGCGGTTAGTGTGATTGACAGTAGAATCGACAACAGCAGTCAGAATGGCCTCGGCTTCTCGGCCAACGCCAACTATAATCGCAGAATCGGCCAGTGGATCGTGAACGGGTCCGCTAGCTACGCCCAGAATGTCTCAACCCTGCTGATCACTTATATGACTTCCTACTATAACTACTCGGGGAATGTGAGGCGCCGTTGGGGAAATTTGAATTTTACCGCCGGAGCAAACTTCGCCCATAGTGGTCTGACCGATGAACCCGGCACCGACAGCAGCAGCCAGGGCTATACCAGCAGTTTTGGTTATGGACGGTGGATCAACCTCACCGGCAACTACGCCAAATCGAGTGGCGTCGGACTGATTACCGGAAACGGAATCCTGCCGGTGAATTTGTCGCCGATTCTGCCGGAGAATCTGGTTACGCTTTATGGTGGCACCGGCTACGGTGTGTCACTATCAAGTATGCCAGTGCGTAAGTTGACGATTGCGGCCAGTTATGCCAAGTCATCCAGCAACACATCGATCGCAGGGATCGCGTCGGCGAACCAATTTGAGTCGAAGAATGTACTGCTGCAGTACCAGTTCCGTAAGATGTATCTGACGGGAGGATACGCCAACCTTTCGCAGGGCTTCAGCGTGTCGGGCATTGCACCGTCGAGCGTATCATCGTTCTACATCGGAGTTTCCAGGTGGTTCAATTTCTTCTAGCGGGAGCGCGCACGAGAAAACACTTCTTATCCCACGTCGCCTGCGCCGTTCTCCTGCTGCTGACGCCGGGTTGGGCGTCCAAGACCAAGGAGAAACCTGTCCAGCCTGCGCTTCCGGACATGATGCTGGAAGGCGGCCGCAAGCTCAGCTTCGAGCGCAGCTTCAGCTCGCAGCGCGAGGTCAAGCCCAAGCGCGGCTTCTGGACCCGCGTGGTCGACTTCGTTGCCGGCGAGCCGGATTTCCGCAGCCTCGTCCGTCCGTATAGCGTGGCCGTCGATTCCCGCGGACGCATTATCGTGACCGACCCGGGAGCCTACGGGATCCACATCTTCGATTTCCAGCAGCAGAAGTACAAGTTCCTGTCGCGCGTCGATAAAGGCAAAGACCCCATGCTGACGCCGCAGTGCGTCGCCGTGGACGCGCAGGACAACATCTACGTGACCGATTCGGAGTCGGGCAAAGTGTTCGTCTTCAATGCCGACGGGAAATTCCAGCGGGCGATCGGCAGCCTGAAGGGTGGCGAAGGCTTCTTCAAGCGTCCCACCGGGATAGCGGTCGATTCTGCGGCCCAGCGGATTTACATCACCGATACCCTGCGCAATAAGATATTCGTCACCGATATGCAGGGCAATGTCCTGCAGACGATCGGGAGCAACGGCGAAGCTACGGGCGAATTCAACTTTCCAACTGAGTTGCGGCTCGACGGGCAGAACCTGGCGGTGGTGGACGCGATGAATTTCCGCGTCCAAGTTATGGACACTTCTGGACAGCTTTTGTACGCGGTGGGAAAGCTGGGCGATGAGTCGGGAACCATGTTCCGCCCCAAGGGAATCGCATTTGACTCCGAAGACGATCTTTACGTCGTCGATGGATTGTGGGGCGTAGTGCAGGCCTTCAACCGCCAGGGACAACTGCTCTACACGTTCGGCAATCGCGGCACAGCGCTGGGCGAATTCCAGTTGCCTACCGGACTGTTCATCGACCATAGCGACCGCATTTACGTCGTGGATTCCTTCAATCGCCGGGTGCAGATCTTCCATTTCTATGGACTTGGGAAGCAGGCAAAGGGAGGCGTACAGTGAAGTTCAAGCTGTCAGTTGCCTGCTTGTTGCTATTGCTGCCCACGGTCGTTCTGCGGGCCCAGATCACCGGCGACGTGATCGGTACGCATGATCTCTCGCCCGGGAGTAAGTCGCCGATTACTGGCGCGCGTCCAGGATCGTGTTCCTACTGCCACGCTCCGCACTCTGGACTGGCGACCGGCCAGTCGCTGTGGAACCAGACGCAAACCAAAGCGAGCTATCAGCTCTACACCAGCACTACGTATCACCAGAAAGGCCAGCAGCCGGTATTAGGTTCCGACAGCAACCTGTGCTTGAGCTGCCACGACGGAACGGTCGCCGTCGGAAACACCATCGTGTCCGGGCAAGTCACCATGACTGGCTCCATGAACAGTCAGGATGTATTCGGGACAAACCTGCAGTCGTCGCACCCATTCAGTCTTCAGTTGCCCATTAAAGATGCGATCGACATCATTGCGACCCTGGTGTCGCAAGGTAAAACAGGCGATCCGACGGGAAAGATCAAGCTGATCAACGGGAACATTGAATGCACTTCCTGTCATAACCCGCATGTTCAGGCCATCGACAAGGTCTCGCTGAACTTCCTGGTCAAGGACAGTTCGAACGCGCAAATGTGTCTCGCCTGCCACGATCCGACGCGGACCATGTCCGGGCAGATCAACCCTTTGGCGGGATGGGCGACCAGCGCCCACGTTCTGGCAACCAACAAAGTATCGTTGCAGGCGAACCTCGGCAGCTATGGCACGGTCGCAGCCAACGCCTGTCTCTCCTGCCACGAGCCGCATAACGCTCAAGGGCCGATGCGCCTGTTGCGCCAGCCGAATGAGCAGGACTGCATTGCCTGCCACAATGGCAGTTCGAATCTGAACCCGGCCATCGCAAATGTCTACGCTGAGTTCGCCAAGATAGGACATCCGTTTCCTTCGGGCAACAATTTGCACGACGCCAACGAAAGCGTCTTGTTGAATAACAATCGGCATTCCACTTGTGCGGACTGCCACAACGGCCATTCGTCCGACCAGGTAACGATTTTCCCGCCGCCTCCGGCCATCCGCATGTCGCAGAATGGCATAGCCGGCATCAGTGCTACGGACGGCATCACCATCGTTGATCCTTCCGTCAATCAATACGAGAATTGTCTGCGCTGCCACGGTACCAGCTCGGGAAAAGTCGTCAATCCCATCTATGGATATTTGCCGGTGCGGGCGGTTTCAGCGGGTGATCCACTGAACGTCATTCCACAGTTCGCCGCTACCGCTACTTCCAGTCATCCAGTCACTCATACTCGCAGCAGTCAGCTGCCGCAACCCAGCTTGCTGCCTACGATGTTGGATTTGAGCGGCGGCACAACGCACGGGCGTGCGATGGGAACCCAGACCTTCTGCAGTGATTGCCATAACAGTGACGATAACCGGGAATTTGGCGGAGTGGGTCCCAGCGGGCCGCACGGATCCACGTTTAAGCACATCCTCGAGCGCGACTACGAGTTTAACCAGGCGCCCGCGCCCGGACAGTTGATTACCAACCTGTATCCCGACCCTGATCTGAGCATCAAGGGCCCCTATGCGATGTGTGGCAAGTGTCATGACCTCAATAATGTCGTCTCGAATGCAAGCTGGAACCAGCACGGCTACCACATTAATACTGGTTTCACTTGTTCGGTTTGCCATACCGCCCACGGCATGGGCGCGCGCAGCGGGACCATCTCCGGAGAGCGACTGGTGAACTTCGACATCAATGTGGTCGCCGCGAACGGCAGCCTCCCAATTTCGTATTCCAGGGCCACGAACACCTGCGTTCTGGTTTGTCACATGGCCGCACACAACGCCGACGGTTCCGTCACGCAGAACTCCTCGAAGAGCAATGGGACACACGGTGGTGGGCCTCCTGGCAAGAGACGTTGATCTTGGCGGCTGACGTCGGCCGGTAACAGAACAGCTATGTCCACGAATTCCAGTGTGCGCGAAGCGGCTGTTCCCGGCTGGTTACGCAATCTCAGCCAAAGCGCGCCACTGCAGATACTCGCGCTGGTGTCGTTGTTCAGCGTGGCAGCCCGGAACGGGGCCGTACGCCTTACTGCTCTGGCCGATTCCGATATCTGGTGGCATCTGCGCACCGGCCTTTGGATTCTGCAGACTCATGGCGTCCCACATAGCGGCCTCTTCTCGCAACATGCTTCGTTACCATGGATTGATTCCAGCTGGGGCTTCGATCTCCTTACCGCTGCAACCTACCGAGTATTTGGATTGCGCGGCTTGCCGATGCTGTTGATGATTTTTCAGGTGGGAGTTGCAGCGGCGCTCTTTCTGTTGGCCCGCGGTTCACGCCAGACTTTCTGGCCTGCATTGCTACTGGTAGCGGTTGCGCAGTATGGCATCTCTCTATTGCAGCTGCGGCCTGCGTTATGTTCCGTCATCCTGCTGGCAGTCGAGCTTGCAATCCTGTTTGTGAGCAGGCGCACCGGCAAGTCGCGGATACTCTACTGGCTGCCTGTTCTCTTCGTCGCATGGGTCAACCTCGACCGCCAATTCTGCTATGGAATGCTTGCCCTTGCATTGTTTTGCATTGCCGTCGGTGGCGAATACTTTCTGCGCAGGTCCGGCGTCGCATGGCTCGACACCGGGGGGCCCGCAATTAATCCTGGAACGCTGGGGGCGGCGTTCATAGCCTGTCTGCTGGCGACGCTCGTCTCTCCGTACACCTATCATTTGCATCAGCTGGTATGGCAAAGTGCAAGCAGCTCGGCCATCGACTGGTACCTGCGCGAACTTCATGCCATGCGCTTCCGTCAGCCACAGGATTTCCTGCTGATGCTGCTGGTGATGACGGCGTTCTTTGCGCTCGGACGGCGCCGCTCGCCCGACCTGTTTGCGATTTCGCTGTTGGTAGTTTGTGCGGTGATCTCATTCCGCTTTCAGCGCGACAGCTGGCTGGTTGTGGTCGCCTCGGTCGGGATTATCGGCAATGCGCTCGCAACATCGCTGCCTGAGGAAGGCCGAGACGCCAGTCGACGAATCCCTTGGACGCAGAAGCTGGTGATCGGAGGCATGGTCCTGATATTGCTGACGATCTTCGCGCTACGGCTGCCCCCAAACAGCGTGCTGATGGCCAAGGTTGGCGAGAGCTTCCCGGTGCGCGCCGCCGACTACGTCCGCCAAAACCGCCTTCCTCACCCTTTATTCAATAGCAATGCGTGGGGCGGATTTCTGACCTGGTATCTCCCCGAGTACCCGGTCGCCATCGATGGTCGCATTGACCTCTACGGCGATGCGGTCAACATTCCGTACTTCGAATTGAGCATGGCCAGGATTCCTCTGGAATCTCATCCCGACTTCGCCCAGGCGCAAACCATCCTTTTGGAAGCGAATTCCCCAATGGCCGAGGCGCTTGCAACGTTACCAGGCTTTCGAGTGGCATACCGGGATGAACAGGCGATAGTGCTGGTCAGAGAACGACGGTAGCTACGGAGTTCGATGCGCGAAGACAGTAGTATTCCCGATCTCTCGCACGCTGGCGCGGACGGCGCAGAGCAACTTGCGCCTGGATGCAACACGCCCGCGACCGTCTTGACCACGCGGTCACAGGTTTCGTGGTGGCGAGTCGGAGATTTCATAGTTCTTGGTCTGTGGATAGCGATCGTCAGCTTCACGATCCAGTATCACGAGAAGTGGGCGGACGAGGCCCAGGCTTGGCTGATTGCCCGCGACCTTGACCTGCGTACGATATGGTTTCATGAGTTGCGTTATGAAGGATCGCCCGGCTTGTGGCACACGATGCTATGGATTGCGCAGCACGTCTTCCACGCGCCTTACTCATCTATCAGCGTTATCGGGGCCGTCTGCGCTACGGCGGGAGTGGGTCTCATGCTGTTTAAGGCGCCCTTTCCCAGACCGCTTCGCTGGATGCTGGCATTCACTTACTTCATGGTTTACCAGTACGCGGTGATCGCAAGGCCCTACACGCTGCTACCCTTGCTGGCTTTTGCGGCAGCATACTTCTTCCGCGATCTGGAGCGTCCCGTTCGCATCACGGCGGTGCTGATCCTGCTGGCTAGCCTGTCGGTGCATGGGGCACTACTGGCGGCTTGTCTCGGGCTCGGCTATTTCACGGAGGCAATAAAATCCTGGCCCACACTCAATCATCACGTGCGGAAAGTGTTTGCGGGTTGCGTCGTCGCCATGCTGTTCATGTTTTTCCTGCTGTTCCTCGTCCTGAAACCCACAGCAGACGTGGAAGAGTTCGCCCCAAAGAAGATTGAGGCGCAACTGGCGGAATCGGAGAAGATAGTTCAACCATCCACGGAAACAAAGCTTAGGGCCGTGATCTCCGGGGCTTTTTTTGACGAGCCGATAATCTCCTGCCTGTTTCTGCTTCTTGCTGGCGCATGGTGCTATACGCGCAAGAAGCTGATCACGTTTGCGCTGCCGGTAGCGATGATGTTGGCGCTTTACGCCGTGATTCATGGCTATTCGCATCACCACGGGACGGTGTTTATCGCGGCGGTAACGGGGTTATGGATTGCTTGGCCGACAAGCCGGGAGGAACAGACGTTCACAAGGGAACAGCGCTGGGCCCTGCAGGGGATGATCGGGCTACTGGTCTGTCTCTTCGCGCTTAACATTTGGGATGCCGCGGTCGTGATACGGAATGAATATCTTTACCCCTACAGTGGTGCCGAGGACGCGGCTCGCTACCTCAAGGCGGTCGGCGCCGAGGAGAAAGGAGTCTTCGGATATCTCTATGGAATAGTGGGCGTAGAGGCGTATTTTAACCACAATATCGAAAGGAATCGCCCCACTGCGTATTTCCATCACGGCATACCCCTAATCGGCACCATGCTCGACGTGGACGCAGTGCGGAGCATGGCTCCCGAATACGTCGTGTTCTTCACCGAGCAACCGCAGTTGATGATCGACCGCATCAGCCGCCCGATGGACAATTTGGGCTACCGGATGGTCCATTTTTCGGACGGTTATCTGCTTTACAAGCGTGGGGTTTATGTCCGTCAGGCATACTTCATTTTTCAGCGTGAAGCTCGCTAAAGTCGGGTTACTTCCGGTCTCGATATTCTCTATTGCCGCACAAACACCGTAGCCAGCTGGTCCTCATAGATTTTGCGGAAGCGAGAATCGAGGTCCAGGGTCGAAACCAGTCCATCGGTCTTCTGCAGAAGAACGACCCCCGATTCATTCAAGACAGGATCACTGCTGTACGATGGGTCGCCATTGTCGGTCTTAAAGGAACGACCATCCATCTCGTCTCCGTACAGATCATTGCGTCCGTCGACGGAGACTGGGTATTGCGGCATGTACCACATCAGGAAGCCGCCCCAATCGAAGGTATTGTAGAGCGGTCCGGGTGGGGGATTCTGGCGCAGAAAGTTGACGGCGTTCACTGGAAACGTTGCGCTGATGGCGCGATCGAGGCCGCGAGTGGTGAAGCCGGTGCCACGGGCAAACAACAGCAAGGTCACCGCGACGCAGGCAAAGACTCCAGCCAGTTGGAACGCGGTCTCGTGAGGCTCGTGCTCGGTCTCCTCAAACAAAGCATCTGCAATAAATGCCGCGGCCGGAATGCAGAGAAACCAAGCATCTCGCATGGTGCGAAAGGCCGCTACGCTGGCACATACCAGCAACGCCAGCTTGAACAGGTCAATTCTCTTCTGCCGGCCTACCACGAAAAATCCTGCGGCGCCTAGTAGGAGCTCCACATAATTACTGTAGGCACGGAAGCTGAGCGGCTGCAGCTCTTTGATCATGGAGTAGGTCAGCTTGGCATGCGAATACGAGACGATCACGCCGTACAGGTGGTAAGAGTACGGACCAATCAACGTGGCCAGCATGCAAGCCACAAATACAATTGTCAAAGGGCCTAAGGGAACGGCGGCTGGCGTCAGAAGGCCCGGTAGTAAACCGAACTGAGCGGCGACTCGCTGCACCAGGTTAACGCCCAGAAACAGTCCTACCAGGAACAGGCCATAGATAAACTGAATGTGCAGGTTGGACCAGAAAACAAAAATCAGGGGCAGCCAGTAAAGCTTTTGAACCTGCCCGACACGGTTTGCTTCGAGGATCAGAGTCAATGTGATGCTGAACAGGATAATGGAGAAAAATCCGGGCCGGGGCATCATGTCGAAGAGAAACGCCGAGCACACAATCGCGGTGAGCCCAAAGGCGGGCCAGAACCGGCCAGCGAGGCGTCGCAGCATCCAGAAAATGCAATAGGCCACTGCGAGCGTCAGCAGCACTCCGAACATTCCCATGCCAAGAAGCCCGAACCAGGCATAGGCGCGCGAGAGAAGTATCTCGTAGCCCCAGCTATAGGCAACCCACGGGCGGTTGGCGGCGGTGCGGGAAAGGATGCCAGTGTGGGGGAAGGCGGAGTTTTGCACGATCCAGTCGCCAACCTTGAGATGCCACCAGATGTCGAGGTCGCGAACGCAGTACTTCAAGCTCAATGCAATGAATCCCACCGCAGCCAACAAACCAGTGAGCGCGGCCATCTGCAGCAAGCGCAGCCGCAAGAGTGCGCGCAACTCCTGCACCGCACTCATAATTCAAGATACCTGTGGGCGACGGCCATCATGGATGGTTTCATTGTTCGGCGACAGGAGTAGGAACTGACAGGCGGGAACTTGCAGCGAACTCACTTACCGTCTGCTCTCCCGCTTCGCCGGCCTCATGATATTCGGCATCCTGATTGACCGCCCAGACATCGAACTTGCGCCCGCCCGCCATAATATTCTTGGCCGTGAGCATGGCCGTCATCATGGCGTGGTCCTGGTTGTTGTACTTGTGCATGCCGTTGCGGCCAACCAGGTGAAGGTTCGGGCAATGTTCTTCAAGCGCCTGGCGGATAGTTGCGACGTGCTGCAAATAAGCATCATCGTAAACCGGATATGCCTTGGGTTGCCGGATTACACAGCCATCCAAGACGTCGGCCTCTAGTCCGAGGTTCACATGCTCGATCTCTTTTTTCGCAAGGGCGATCAGTTCGCTGTCCGGAGCGGACCAGAGTCCGTCGCCCTCGAAGCAGAAATATTCCAGGCCATAGCAGCAGTAGCTGGGATCGGGAACCATCTCCGGAGACCACGATTTATAGTTCTGGACGCGCCCGACCTTGACGCCAGGATCGTGAATGTAAATCCAGTTGTCGGCGACACGCTCCTGTTCGCGCAGAATCAGGCCAACGGTAAGGAAGTCGCGATAGCGCAATGACTGCGCGGCGGTCACGGCTGCATCGGGGAGCGGCGGCTGGATTTGTGCCACCAGTTGCCGCATGGGCATGGATGAAATCAAGTGTTCGCCGCGATACTCTTCTTCCTCGCCGGCGGCCGTTCGAGCCGTGACGATCCACGACTTGCTGAGAGAGTCGAAGCGGCACCCCACCACGCTCCGGCCGAGATTTATTTCTCCGCCCATCTGTCGAATCTTGCCGGCACAGGCTTCCCACATCATGCCCGGCCCCTTGCGCGGATAGCGGAAGGTATCGATCAATGTTTTGACGATATCTTTTCGATTACGAGTTTTTCGCTTGGGCAGCAGGGCGTGCTTTATGGCCGATGCCAGCGACAATCCCTTGATGCGCTGCGCCGCCCAGTCCGCCGAGATCTCCTGGCAAGACATGCCCCAGACTTTCTCGGTGTAGGTCTTGAAGAAGATGCGGAAGAGGCGCTCGCCGAACTGATTGACCACCCAGTCCTCAAACGACTTGGGGTTAGGCGTGGGACGGAGACGAGCTTTCACAAACGACAGCACGCAGAGAATCGACTCGAAGAAACCCAACTTGCTCAGCGCCTCGAAAGGTTTCAGAGGGTAGGCGAAAAACTGGCCGCGATAGTAAATGCTTGAGGAACGCGGCCGCTCAAGCATGAGATCACCAGCAATCTCGGTCCAGAGATCTTCCACGTCGCGCGACTTGGAGAAGAAGCGGTGCCCTCCGATGTCGAAGCGGAATCCTTTGTAGTTGACAGTCCGGGATATCCCGCCGACGTAGTCGGGATCGTTCTCCAGAACAACGACTGGCACCCCTTCTTTGGCGAGCTGGTATGCGGCCGTCAGACCAGCCGGTCCGGCTCCAACGATCACGGTCTTGAAGAGTTTCCTTGTCACGCCACACCTTCGTTTTCCCGAAGGGCTAAGCCCCACGGTACGCCACACCAACCTAAAAGCAATTGCAAGGCCTTGACCCCCGGCCTGGGCTGAATCTGTAAGTGCAAGCCAGACATTGGGTTACCCAAGGGAGGGTTCTTGCCCCTGGGACGGCCTGTCGCGCCAAATCACGCTCGCACTGAGGACAATTTCGCCGTCGGTCTTCTGGCTAGATAGAGCTTCGAGAGGGCTAAGCCGCTGAAAACAAAACATGCGCCCCGATCGTTGGACCAGTCTGACTTGGCATCAACTGTGCACTCTACGAGTCGGGCTCATTCGGAGTAGCCCTGCGGAACGTTTTATAGATTATGCAAACCATCCCCGAACAACTGCCCGACCTTGAAGTGCTGGGTTCCGGCGCGACTGCGCTGAGACAGGAAGAACATGCATGGGTCTGGGTTCTGGACTGGATCCTGCCGCTACTAACCGTCGCGGTGTTGCTGACGACCTGCATTTTGGGGTCAGCAAAAAAGGAAATTTGGATCGACGAAGCCTACACGCTGCAAGTCATCACGGACCACAGTTTGCCCCACATGATGCACGCGCTAGCGAACGCCGTCGACGGTGGGATGCCGCTGTACTATCTTGTAGCGCACGGATGGGGAGTGGTGTTCGGCACCAGTCTTTTGGCCTTGCGCTTGTTGTCCTCCCTCTTTGTCTGCGCTGGTGTCTTGCTGTTGTGGCATACTTTGCGCCGAGCCTATACGGCGTGGGCTGTGTCGCTTGCCGTGGCGGCTACTTCGGTGACGTCCGCGCTTCTGCTTCATCAGAACGTCGAGGCGCGATATTACGGCCTGTATTTTGCTTGCGCTGCCCTGGTTTTCGCCCTGCACGTCAGATTGGCATCGACGCCAATACCCTTCCACCGTTTAGTGCTGGCGGCGATGCTGGCGAATGCCGCGCTGATCGTGTCTCATCCTCTGGGTGTGCTGTATAGCGGTGCAGCCATAGCCGGTCTGACCCTCACAGACTATCGTTCCGGCAGACTTCGCTGGAGCTTGTATGCCTCGCTTGCTGCTTCCTGGCTGCTGCTGTTGGCATGGATCGGGCCGATCTTGAAAGTGCATGACCTCGCTGTACCCCGTAACTGGACGCCCATACCTACCATGACGGACGTACTGAGTTCGTTTGCGTTTGCCTCGCCGTGCCTTGCGTTCGGACTCTTCATGGGCACCGGTCTCCTCGCGCTCGCGCCGAAGGCCAGGAATGAATCCGAAGTCTCATGCAACTCCGCCCCGCTGCTTTATCACGCGTTCGCATTTCTGCTGCTTCCAATTCCAGTCGCTCTCGTCTCCTGGGGAAACTCCTCGTTATTCGTGGTCCGTTATTTCCTTCCCAGCTTGATTGGCGCCACGGCCATGATTGCATACCTGCTGGATGCCCAGCTGAGATCGGTTCGACTCAATGTCAGCTTGCGGTCTGCCTGGTGCGTTTTGTTGGCTGTCATTCTTGCGTGGCCTCTGGTTAGCATGGAAAGAACCAGAGAAAACAACTTTGAGTTAATCGATCGCAACATGCCGCTCGATTTACCGGTCATGGTTGTTGACGGGAACGTCTTTCTTCCATTGACCTATCTCACCCACAAACCGGAACGGCCTTACTACTACCCGCTCGATTGGGACGCGGCACTTCATTCGCGCCCAGGGGCTACCGTAGACTATAAACTCCTGCGGAATGCCAAGGCAGCCGGATATTCCAGCGACCGAATCATAGATACTCGGCAGGCTCTGTGCCTCTTCGATCGTTTCCTCGTACTCGATGATCCAAAGCTTGCCTGGTTTCGCGAGCGCATTTTCAATAACCCAGATTACCAAGTGGAGCACCTCGGCGATTTCACGGTTGAACGGCAGCTTTGGCTGGTGAAGAGGTTGCCCAACAGTACGCAGTGTTCGGAGCAGTAGCGCAAGCGCCAAATCACTCGCCAGCTACAGGCAAGAGCCTTGCGCACTCTACCGAGAGTCTGGAGCTTTCGATCCGCGCTCGGTAACGTCCTGGATGAAGCGCTCCAGCAACTGAACGCCTTGTCGGTGAATGGGGCCTTGGTTATATCGACGTGATAACAAACGGCACATTGGAAGAATGATGGTCTGAGAAGATAGCAGTGTGCTGGTGGCGACAGAAGCGCGTCCTGAGCTGCGAGGCTGGGTTGGTGCGACGGGCGTTCTTACCCGATCTGCACTATAAAAAGAGACGTCGGAGCACTTGGTGATTCGGCTGGCGTAAGCCAAGCGCCAAATCACACGCCAACTGCGGGCAAAGCCTCCCATTGCGCGCTCCGCCCATGGCTTTCTAGTTTTCCTAAATCATTGTTTTTAAACAATATACCATCTTGTATTCGCCTCGGCTGTTTGGCAATGCGTGTGCATTTCAACCTATGGCGCTTCTGTCTGGAGCAGGCCCAAGATGGCCCCGGAATGATGCGAAGGAGTAAGAATGGACAACTTAGCCGACCAGCCCAGCACTGCACGTACTCTTTGGAAGCCGGCCCAGACTTACACCATGGCCGCCCTCTGCCTGCTGATTGGCCTGGTGATTGGATACTTCCTGCGCGGCTCGGCCGCTCCCGCACCTTCCGTCGCAGCGGTGACGCCTGCCGGGCAGCCCACCGCAGATCCGCACGCCGGTACGGGCGCGCAGCCCATGCCAAGCCTGGATGACATGAAGCGCATGGCCGACAAGAAGGCAGAGCCGCTGCTAGCCACACTGAAGGCCGATCCCAAGAACGCCGCGCTGCTGAATAAAACCGGGCTCACCTACAAAGCTGCCCATCAGTTCAAAGAGGCCATTGTCTACTTTCAGAAGTCCCTTGATATCGATCCCAAGAACGTGGCGGTACGCGACGACATGGCCTCGTGCATGTACTACAACGGCGACGTGGATGGCGCTCTCGATCAGCTGAACAAGTCGCTCACCTACGATCCCAAGCACCCCGGAACGTTGTTCAACATCGGAATCATCAAGTGGCAAGGCAAGAACGACGTCAAGGGCGCGGTCGAGTCGTGGCAAACACTGCTCAAGCTCAATCCCAACTTCCCGCAGAAGGAAGCGATTGAAGGCCTGATCACGAAGGCCCAGCAGCAGCAAAACACGATGCCGCCGGCGACCCAGCCGAAGGGATAGCTGAAGGAAGTCCGGCAGTTGCTAAATCCCAACCAGCGCATCGAGCGTTACCGCATCCGATGCGCGCAAGAGTATTCTTAGATGTACAGGCGCGCCTGCGCTTTAGTCTCTCAGGGGCCGAGTTACGAGGAGGTAAGAACCATGCACAACCAACAGCAACTTTGCAGCCCACTTTTCCGTACTGGTTCGCGTGCGGCAACGGCGGCATGGGCAACAGCGATTGTGCTTGTTCTGACTGTTGTGCTGGCGCAGCCGGTAAAGGCCCAGACCTACCAGGTCATCTACAACTTCACCGCCGGCCAGGATGGGGCCTATCCCGAAGCTGGAGTGACCATGGATAGCGCGGGGAGCCTCTATGGCACGACGTATGAGGGTGGAACCTTGAACCGCGGTACCGTCTACAAACTAGGGCACCGCGGCACGGGATGGGTCGTGACCCCGCTCTACAACTTCAAGGGCCAGACGGACGGGGGTGCTCCCATCGCGGGAGTGGTGTTCGGCCCCAACGGCACACTTTACGGTACCACCGAATTCGGAGGAATCAATTGCGGTGAGGGATGCGGCGTGGTTTTCAACCTGAAACCGCCTATTACCATTTGCAAGACCGTAAGCTGTCCCTGGACGGAGACCGTGATCTATAGCTTCCGAGGGGACCTTGACGGAGCGAATCCTGGATTTGGCAGCCTCACGTTCGACAAGGCAGGCAACATCTACGGCACAACCTACTTCGGCGGCAATGACGCTGACGGCGTTGTTTATGAGCTGACGCCATCCAACGGCAGTTGGTCGGAGAGTCCGATTCATACCTTCAGCGGGGAGAGCGACGGCGAAAACCCGTACAGCAATGTCATCTTCGATGCCTCCGGCAATCTCTACGGCACGACGTTTGCCGGTGGGGCCCACACTTACGGCACGGTGTACAAGTTGACGCCCTCCGGCTCAGCCTGGACAGAAGATACTTTGTACTCGTTTCAGAGTTCAACCGACGGAGGCAAGCCATACGGCGGCGTTGTCTTCGACACGGCGGGCAAGCTCTACGGAGCCACCAGCAGCGGCGGGACGAACAGCGGTGGCACGGCCTACGAGCTGATGCCCTCCAGCGGCAGCTGGACCTTCGATCTGCTTTACAGCTTTACCGGCACAGCCTACCTGCCGGGGTCCTTTGGCAGCCTGACGATGGACTCGGCAGGCAACTTCTACGGCACGACCGTCAAGGATGGCGCCAACGGATTAGGTTCGGTTTTCAAGCTGACGCCTTCCAATGGCGGCTGGACGCTGACCGACGTCTATGATTTTGCCGGAGGCACCGGGGGAGAGATTCCCTATGGCAGCGTGCTCATCGATAAGAGCGGCAATCTGTACGGCACCGCTTCCGCCGGCGGCGCGAACGGCTACGGCGTCATCTGGGAGATCACGCCTTAGGTCCATCAGGCCCACGCGTGTCCGCCAACAAACCGGCAGGTTCCCAAGCTCCGGGCAGCGGTATCTCCAGTCACTCGGAAGCAGTGGAATGTGCCGTATGAACGAAGTGAGGTAACAATGGGTTCTCAACCCGCGGCCGGCAGATTACCGGCATTGCTGCTGGTGTGCTGCGTACTGATCCTGGCTGGATCTGCCGTATCCAAAGACAGCAACCGGGTATTCTCGGGGCGGGTGGTCAACTCGTCCAACCACGGAGTGCAGGGGGTGATAGTTCATCTCCGGTCGCAGGAGACAAACCCGGCCCAGGCAGCGAGCGAATCGAAGGGCACGACGGGCGGCAATCAGTGTCCGCCGCCGGAGCTTTGCCAGGTCACCGCGCATAACGGCAGTTTCTCTTTTCACCAGATCAAGGCCGGACTCTACGATCTGTTCGTATCCAGGGACGGACAGGTGATCTACAGCAAGCCGGAACCACTGCTAGTCCCGCAGATGCCGCCCAACTCGCACCTGGAGATAACTCTCCCGCCGCCAACGCAGAATTAGAGCCGCTGCGGAGGGGCCGCTGTTGTTCGACTGCGTCATCGTAGCGCTTCCCCTCCCCGCGCGGAAACTTAACTACCCCAACTTAGGTATTCCAAAGCAGGGCCGCTTGCGGTAAACTGCTGCCGTTTTTATAACTGTGTTCTTCCCCCACTGCACTCCTCCGAAGGAGGAACGAGGATGATCTGGCCGCCACCGGTCGTTCTCACACGCCGATGAACGGGTATTCGCCTGCGACCGGAGCCCCTGGGTCGTTTCAGCTTGAGAGCCGCAGTTCACTTTGAATGGAGGTCCATCCCATGTTGCGTCGCTGCCTGCCGGTTTTCGCTTTTGTGCTCGCCGTGTTGTCTTTCGCCGATGCCCAAACGCCTTTGCGCCTGGTGAACGTAACGCCATGTCGTCTGGTCGACACCCGGCAAGGAAACCCGATTCAGGGCAATCATTCCGCAGTATTTAATCTTCCGACCCTGGCGTCATCCGGCGGAGCCTATGGCACCTGTACACCTTTTAGCCTGTCCACGGCGCAGGCTTATTCCCTGAATGTCACGCTGGTGCCGATTAACGGCGGACCGGTGGGATACCTGACCATCTGGCCGACCGGGGAAACCCAGCCGCTGGTGTCGCTGATGAACTCGGATGGCCGGGTGAAGGCCAACGCCGCGATCGTGCCTGCCGGCACCAGCGGCGAGGTCAGCGTTTACGTTACCGATACCACGAATGTACTGATCGATATCGACGCCTACTTCGCAAGCCCGGCCATCGCTCCTTCCGCGCTGGCTTTCTTTCCGCTGCCGCCCTGCCGCATTATCGACACGCGCGATGGCCAACATGGAGGGACACTGCAAGCCGGGGTGGAACGGGATTTTCCGATACCGGGAAATTGCGGCGTTCCGAGTAGTGCGTCGGCGTATTCGTTCAACGTAACCGTACTTCCAACCCAGGGGACGCTAGCCTACCTATCCGTGTGGCCTGCAGGAGAGCCGCAACCCGTCGTGTCCACCCTGAACGATGGTACGGGGACGATCGTGGCAAATGCGGCCATCGTACCTGCTGGCAGCGAGCAAAAAACGGCGTTTTACCCCTACGACAACAACACCGACCTGTTGCTTGACGTCAATGGTTACTTCGCGCCGGCTAGCTCGGCTTCCAATCCGTTGTCGCTGTACTCGGTGACGCCCTGCCGCCTGCTTGACACCCGCAGCGGCATCGGCTTGTTTGATGGCACTATCCCGGTCGGAATTGTGGGTGGCCCCTGCGGCGTCCCCGCCGCCAGTCCGGAAGCTTTTGTGTTGAATGCCACCGTGGTGCCGGATGGCGACCTGCTGTACCTCCAATTATGGCCGGAGGGCGGGAGCCAGCAAGGGTCCACCTTGAACGCCAACGACGGCGCGATCACCTCCAACATGGCGATCGTCCCGTCCGGAGTCGGCAACGATTCCGTCAATGCTTACGCTCCTACGTTGACCCAGTTGATCCTCGACATTTCCAGCTACTTCTCGGCCATTACGCCCTTGAGTGTTGAAACCACTTCCCCGCTTCCGGATGGCACGCAGAACCAGAACTACAGCGTGCAGTTGCTGGCGACTGGGGGCGTTCCCCCTTACACATGGCAGAAAACTGCGGGGAACTTGCCGGCTGGATTGAGCTACACCTCTGGAGGCTTGATCTCCGGCACAACCACCGGGACTGGACCTTCTAACTTCACGTTTCAGGTGACGGACTCGAACTCGCCTGCCGGCATGGCGTCAGCAGGTCTGCAAATCACCGTCAACACGAGCCTGCAAACGCTCGTGGTGACAACCACAGTGCTACCCACAGCCACGGTTAACACCTACTACAACACGCTGCTCGCGGCCAATGGCGGAGTCACGCCCTACACCTGGAGCATCTCGTCCGGCACGCTGCCAACCGGCTTGAGCCTGAACGCCAGCACGGGACAAATCTCCGGCCTCCCTGGCGCGTCGGGGCTCTGGGAGTTTACCGTCAAAGTAACCGATCATCAGCAGAACACCGCTATCCAGGCGCTGTCCATCCAGGTGAACACGGGCAACTCCAACGGAACCCTGAATGGGCAGTATGCGGCATCATTCGCCGGGTACGATAGCGGCAACTGGTTTGTCCTGGCATTCAGCTTCACTGCCGATGGCGATGGCAACATCGTTAGTGGTGAATACGATCAGAACGAGGCGGGCTCCGGCTATCAGCACCAGGCGATTACTGGAGGAACCTATTCCATCGACTCCAACGGTCTCGGCTCCATTAAGCTCAACAGCAGTACGGGAAGCTTTGAGGTCCTGGTAGCGACCGGCAACGCCGAAGAGATGCGGGTGATCGGTCTTAATCAGAACGGCTCCAATGGAACGTGGGGTGCGGGCGTGATCCGCCAGCAGAATCCCACCGATTTCACTCAGGGCGCCCTGGCGGGAAACTGGGCCTTCGGTTTGCAGGGTGTCGACCCATCGGGCGATCCCCTGGCCATTGATGGAGCGTATCAAATCAGCGGTGGCACAATCAGCAACGGAATCGAAGACATCAACGACTTCGGCAGCCACAGCCAGGCGACGTTCAGCGGCACAGTGACCAGCAGCCCGCCCTTCGATGCCAATGGCCGTGGGACCGTGCAGATCAAGGTCGACGGGGTTCCCATCAATGCGGCTGTGTACATCGTTTCCGCAAGCGAGTTGATCCTCATCGACATCGACAGCGGCGGCAACCTGTATGTGGAAAGCTCCGTGCGGCAAAGCGGCACCTTCAACCAGGGCAGCCTGAATGGCAACGCGATTGGGCGGGGCAGCAGGAAAGCGAAAGCCAATACCGATAACCCGCAGAGCGAGGCGATCGTTCTACAAGCGACAGCCGACGGCAACGGCGACATCAGCTTCGCGGAAGATCTCAACAGCGGTGGTACTTTCGGGCAAGCTACGCAGTCCGGTACCTATGTGGTTGCCTCGAACAGCAGGACCGTCGTCACTTTGACGAGTGGGGCGGTTATTGTCTGCTACCTGGTCACCAGCAATGGGGCATACTGCATCAATGCCATCCCTGCCAGCGGCAACAACAACGCCGGCGCGGAGGTCACCTATCTCGAACCGCAGACCGCAGGGCCATTCGGCCTGGGTTCGATTTCGGGCGAGTACATGGGCGGCTCGCTGCCGCAGTATATCTCCAGCACCAATAGCTCAATCGATTCCGCCTTCTCCGACGGCATGGGTAACCTAAGCTTCATCACTAGCGAGAGTGGGCCGGGCGGCACATTGCAGAATCAGCCCGGGAACGGAACCTATACCGTCGACAGCACCGGCGCAATCACGGTATCAGGAGGAGGCAGCGTGATCGCGTACGGATTTGTTGTCGGACCCGGAAGATTCATTTTGATTTCGTTGGACGACAATCCACGAGTGCTTTACCACGTGAAGTCCTCGGCGCCATGATTTCCCTGACCGGCGCAAAAAGCCCATACACATCAGCCCGCCGGCAACGGCGGGTTGTTTTTTTGTGGCAGCTAGTCCGGTGCTAATGCCGACCCGGCCCAGGCATTTACTTCGGCGCGTCTCCCTGCGGCTCGCTGGGGTGCGCCTGGCTTTCGTGTTTATGGAAGAGCTTCGCCTGAATATCGGGCCAGAATTCCAGGAAGATGTCGCCCAGGCAGCCATAACCCAGCGAGATGGACGCGCGGCTGACGGTCAGTCCCACGCCGCGATCGTCCTGCGGGTAGTAGGTATTGGAGATCGTGCCCGCGGTGAACGCTCCCAGCACATTGGAGAAGTGGAAGGTGTGGCCGCCGGAATCTTTCCTGGCGACAAACTCCTGCTTAAACGCACTGTAGATGCGTAGTTTGATGGGACCTTCGCCCACCCGGAAGTAGCGGGGGTCCTGCTTGAAGATCACCGGATAGACGAAATTGCTCCACAAATTGCTGTCGGCGCCATCGGCTAAAGCCGCTCCATAGCGTTTTCCGTAACCCGATGCTCCCTGGCCGTATTCGGCGAAGGAGTTTGTAGCCTGACCCACGCCCGCCGTCAGTCCCGCGGCAAAAAACGTGAACGGGTCGTACATGGTCCTGGCCATCAGCTCGGCCTTCTGTCCGCTGCTGAGCGGTGGTGCGTTCTTGACGCTGGTCATGCCGAACATGGGAACCACGCCCAGCGCGCGCTGGTGTTCCTCCTGCTTCAACACTTCCGCCCCACTCAGGGGCCGCTCCGGATTCGCTGTAGCCGGCTGCGGCTTCGGCTGCGACGGCTGCTGGTCCGCCTGGGGCGGCTGCGATGTTGTCGAAGAGGGCGAAGAAGTGCTTCCCGATGGCGCCGTCTGCTGAGCCAGGGCGGCAAGAGAAAACAGGCTGAGAACCACGGCAACGGCAATTCGGGTCGGCAAGGTCATTGTAAGAGAAGCGGCTCTATACCCTTTCGGATTGCTGGATAAAGGAACAACCCTTAAGGATACCAATTACTTCATTGGATGCGCATTCGGGCGTCAGGGGCGCACCGTTCCGTCCCGACAATTTGCATTGTAAGCTGTCGTTCGGTTTCATTGGCCCGGGAGTTCCAAAATGTTCAGCTTTCTGGGGCGAATCAGCGGATGGCCGCCGCCGGCTGCGGCCGCCGGACCAGCGCGAGCGCCGTGACATCATTGTGGTGGGGCGCCTTCTGCACAAACTGCTGCACGCCGTCGAGAATGAGAGAGGCGATCTGGCTGGCGTCGTCCTGGGGTGCGCGCTCAAAATGCTGCTTCACGCGGTCCAGCCCAAACTCTTCCTTCTTGAATGCCGCCTCAATCACGCCGCGCGAAACCAGCAGCAGGGAAGCCCCGTGTTGCAGCGCGGCCGTCGGAGCTTCGTACGTGGAAGCGGCGAACAGGCCCAGAGGCAGGCCCGTTGCCGGCAACTCGGTGATTCCCGCCGGGTCGCGCAACAGCCCTGGAGTGTGTCCGGCATTGGCGTAGCAGATGGTCCCAAGCTCTTCGTTGTAGCACCCCAGAAAGGCCGCGCAGGGCCGCACTCCCGAGGCCGCCCGCCGGATGCACAAGTTCAGTTCCAGGCAAAACTCCATCATCACGTCGGCTTCGTTGATCTCCTCGGGAGCAAACCGGTCCCTGCCGAGTTCCTGAAATGTCTGCCGCGCTGCTTCCACGATCGCGTGGTTCTCCTCGGCTCTTCCCGCCACATCCAGCAGGCCGAACACCACGCGACAGCGATTGGCGCGCAGGAAGTGGTAGAAATCGCCGCCGGCATTGTTGCCGTTGACCATGCCCGCGATGTCGGCACCCGATAACGGCGGAAATTCCGCGCGCGTGGGCGCTTCGGGCAAGGTTGCACTGCGCTCGCGTTGGAACAGGAATTTCATGGCGAAGCTGGAATCATAGCGGAAATCCTGCGGAATGCAAGAAGCCATCTCTTGTGCATGCTTTGTGTCAGGGCACGGCTTCACAAGCTGCGGAAAACTCTTGTTTGAAGGCTTTGTGTCAGGGCACGACTTTAGTCGTTCCGATAAGCTGCTTATTTTGTCATCCCGAGCCGGCTTCAGCCGGCGGCACAATGGCTCTGTTCCGACTTTTTCCGCAGCCTGTTCCGCCGTGCCGTTTAGAAGCGCACAGAGTTGGGGCTTTAGCCCCTGAGGGTACACGTCCCTGCCCCTGCGATTCTTGAAACAGGCCTGGTCGCAAGCGCGGCGTGTTTTCCCTTTGCACGATACGATGGAGCTGGAGCATAGCGAGTGCGCATCGTCAGCATTGGAGAAATTCTGTGGGACGTCATCGGCCCGGCCGAGTATCTCGGCGGAGCTCCCCTGAACTTTGCCGCCCACGCGCACAAGCTGGGACACGAAGTCGTGCTGGTCAGCGCCGTGGGTGACGACGAGCGCGGCCATCGCGCCCTCCATGATTTGCAGCAATGCGGCGTTTCGGCGGAGTTCGTGCAGCTTCGGCGCGGTAAGCGCACGGGCACGGCCGAGGTCGAACTCGGCCCCGACGGCAAGCCGATGTTCCACATTGTGCGCCCGGCCGCCTACGACTTCGTGCATCTCACCCGGCCGCAGATACGGCGTCTTGTGGAGTGGCAGCCGCAGTGGATTTACTTCGGCACGCTCTACCACACCTCGAAGCGGGCGCTGGATTCCACCTTGCGCCTGCTGGCCGAAATACCTGCCGCCCAGGGCTTTTACGACGTGAACCTGCGCGACGGCAACTGGAACCTCACCACGGTGGAGCAACTCGCATCCCACGCCAGCGTGATCAAGCTCAGCGACAGCGAGGCCGAGTTCCTCGACGCCTCCCTGAACGCCGATGGCAACGAAGGCTCGGTGGAGCATTTCTGCCGGCGCTGGAGCGATCAATACCATTGCAAGACGATTTGCGTGACCTTCGGCGAACGCGGTTGCGGTATCTACAAGGACGGCGTCTACACCGAGGTCCCGGGCTGCAAGGTCGAGGTCGCCGACACGGTTGGCGCGGGCGACGCTTTCGCCGCCGCCTTTCTTCACGGCTTGGATCAAGGCTGGGACGTGAGACGCTGCGGCGCCTTTGCCAACGCCGTGGCCGCGCTCGTAGCCAGCCGTGCCGGCGCAATTCCTCAGTGGGACGTGGAAGAAGTGCGGTCGATGCTCGCTTAGCCGAGCGGTTCTCACGCCGCTCTTCGCGCTGCCAAAATGGGGGGTACCCCCTCCCCTAATCTGCCCGTAAGTTACTGAAAGTACAGAAAACCCTCCGTAAAAATTTGAGCCCGTGGGACTTACACGTAAAAACCTGAGCGCGTGGGAGTTACGGGCGGAAAAGAGAGCACATTCTAGGGGAGATTGAGTTTTGACGGCCGGCGCCTGGCAACGAACTCGCAACTATTACTCCAAAACACAAATAGGGCGGGAGCGCCAGGAGTCAGGCGGATCCTACCCTAACAGCCGAATCCTAACTCGTTTAAGAAATCCGTCAAGATTACGAAAGTACAATCGCGGTATTGTACTTTCGTAACCCCGTGGCGTCGCGCGTAACCCGAGATGCCGATTCCCGATTACTTGTGCTATGGCGATGTTACGCCAGTTGTCCGTGCTGGAATACAATTCCTACATCGCTATGAAACACAAACTCCTAGTTCTTGCAGTGCTTGGCCTCATACTGCCCGGACTTGACGGACAGCAGCAGCGGCCCGCACGCGTCTGCGTGCGGCATGTTGTTGTTCCCACCGTATATCCGATTCTTGCGAGGCAAGCAAGAGTGCAGGGCACTGTCATCGCAAAATTGAAAGTTGCTGCCGATGGGACGGTTACCGATGCCATAGTTGAGTCGCAAGACCCGCTGCTCGTTGCTCACCCAATTCTGCAAAAGGCAACGCAACAAATAGTGCGGCAATGGACATTCGAGTGCCAAACATGCGCTCCCGGCGTTGGATTCGAGCACGAGATTACGTTCAACTACCGACTAGAGGGCGAGGATTCTAAATTCTCAGATACGAGGATTACGATGGAGTTGCCAGACGCGGTCAGCATTGTCGCCCGGCCACCAGTCATTGAGGGCGATACCGCCCAAACGAAGAAGAAGTGATAACTGTTGCGAACAGGCGATAGCGCAAGTAACCGTGAAAGCCTGTGACACTTGCGCTATGGCGAGTAGAGTCGAGAACAGGCGCAGTGGCTGTAGTCTCCCGGTGGCTCGTGGATTCAGCTTTCGCTTTGTCGCCTCAGTCCGGTTTGGCTTGGCTCTGTTTCCTGTTCCCGCTCATCGA
>Ga0182030_10005718_pt1 | contig 26332 bp, 26 predicted proteins | sample 812S3MmetaG_FD_121299 | JGI IMG/M metagenome (GOLD analysis project Ga0182030, IMG submission 121299) | Permafrost microbial communities from Stordalen Mire, Sweden - 812S3M metaG (Illumina Assembly) | ecosystem: Environmental > Terrestrial > Soil > Wetlands > Permafrost | place: Sweden...
GCTCCCCTTCATCCCGGGCCTGCGGTCGATTCCACGCTGGAGTCGCGTCTACCGGCTCATCTGGCGCCAGCACTACCGCGACCTGGCCGAGTGAGGATGTAGCGACCGGACTGGCTCGGTCCGGCACCGACGTCCCAGAAGCATCGCCCTTGTTCCTGGAGAAATCCTGGTGACGAGCCAGATGGAGTACGGCCGTCGCCGTACGGCCGTCGGGGTCACGCAAGTGCCGGGCGGGTTGGATGTTTGGGGACAGCGAAGATGCCGAATCTGTTTCTCCGCCTATGCGGGGCCTGCGCTGGTCCTTGAAAATCAGCGCCCGGGAGGGCGAGCACTGTATGGACGTCTTGACGGCCTCTCTCTCCCGTTACCGTCCGATTGCCATCGTTCGCGGGAGGGTAGTCCGACAACGGGATGGGTTGATGAAGTCATGTTCGGCTGATGCACCTGTCGGATCTACTCGATGGCTGCCGTCCACTCGATCAGCGGCGGCCGCACCGCCGCACAGGTCGGGTTCCCCTTGTGGTCGGTGAGGCCCAACCGGCCTGTCAGTACACCCGAGGTCTGGGCTGCCGTCATTATTTCGGTAGGGATGCCGTCGAACATGATCTTGGCCCGCCTGAACATCTCGAAGCTCCCCGGCTCTTCGACGATGCCCCACGACAGGTAGATGAACCGGTCACCGGGCGGTCCTGAGATATACGGGCCCCTGAAGTCGGAAGAGTCGGAAGACACGGGAGTCGCTTTCAACTCCCAGGTGACAAACTCTACGTCCGCTCTCACTTGTCCCATCAGCTCACCGGGCTTGTTCTTGCGCTGGACGCCCACCTCGATCCCGTTGTGGCCCTCCGAATGCTCGGGAGAGGGCCCACAGGTTCGGCCAGGCAGGTCATGCGCTTCGATGCGTATGAGCACGTCACCAGTATCGCGTCTGACGTGCGCACTACGCCGGCTGGCAGGACACCACCCCCGGCGCATTCGGATCTGCCTGCTCCCGATCTGCAGGTCCGTTGGCATGCGCCACCTGCTCTTCACACATAGGTGGGACACCTCGATGGTAAGGCTGGAGTCGGTGCTTTGCAGATCTCTCCGTCACGATCTTGAAGCCGAACATTGTTCGAAAAGACCGGCCTCCTCATTGAGTTGATCCTCACCAACTACTTCACCGTGAGCGAGGGGAAGATCTACAGCCTGATCGTCATCCGGAACGTTCACGTTGGAGGAGCCGATGCGCCAAACCACCATCGGACGGTAGCCGAGTAAGGGTCGGCGACGAGAAGTGCCGGTTCACTGCTCCGACGTGGCCGGAGCAGTGAAGCGGCCCCAGAAACAACGTATGCTAGCGACCGTGAGTTACGCTGTTGACTTCGTGAACGTGTCCACGATCGGCCTCGAATCGTCGCCGGTGGCGTCGGCGCTGGCTGGCCTGCGGGCCAACGAGGCTCGCTACTTCAAGAACAAATACGACCATGTCTTCACCGTCGAGCCAGCGGCCAAGGCCAAGAAGTCCATCGACTTGGTGCACCGCGTCCTCAAAGAGGAGCGCGAGATTGTCATCTCTTCGCCTCCACTCGAGGCCACGACGTTCGAGGTCGAGGACATCCGGTGGACCTACGTGTTTTACCAGAGTGGGCTCTCGATCAACGTCCTCTACACGCTGGATGGACCGAAGCGGGCGGTGGGCTTCAAGCTCTCTGAAGGGATGGAGATACCTGAAGAACTCGGTGCCTTCAAGTTCGCTCGGCAGAAGTCGAAGCTGGCAGGAACCATCCGAGGCTCGTACTTCGTGATCAAGGGCGAGTACTGACGTCGTCACGTCGGAGACAGGCCGGGTCTGGCCGTCTCCCATCGCCGGTCGGGGAGGGCGCGGTGGTGCTTCGGTCCCATGGAAGAACCCTCGGCGGGCAACCACCTGATCTGGTCGGCTGGCGGGTTTGTTCTCCGGGCCTCCCGCAGCCCGCGTCTGTCCGCATCCACGGGTGGATCCGGCCCGACTTGGAGGGGTGGGCTCGAGTGACGGGGAAGTGGGCTCGAGGGACGGGAAGGCCCAAGTGAGCGAATCCGGGGATCCGTTCCCGCAAACGACCCGCGGCACCAGTCGACTGGAGGCGTTCAGCGACGGGGTCATGGCCGTGATCATCACCATCACCGCCCTCAGCCTCAAGGCCCCTTTCGGCGGGTCGTTCACGGCGTTGAGCCGGCGCCTGCCAGAGCTGCTCGTCTACATCCTCAGCTTCACGTTCGTCGGGATCTACTGGAACAATCACCATCATTTACTCCGCGTCACGCATCACATCAGTGGCGGAGTCATGTGGGCCAACCTCCACCTGCTCTTTTGGCTCTCACTGATTCCCGTAGTGACAGAGTGGGTCGGCAGCTTCTACGGAGACCATTGGCCCGCCGCCACCTACGGCATTGTGGCCCTCGGTGCGGCGGTGGCCTTCTCGATCCTCGTTGCCGCCATCATCAGGGCCAACGGCCGGGATTCGGCGGTCGGTCGTGCTGTCGGGCCCGATCTCAAGGGCAATATCTCGATAGCGCTCTATGCCTGCGGGGTTGGTCTGGCTTTCCTCAGCCCTTACGTGGCCTATGCCTTGTATGCCCTGGTCTCGGTCATCTGGTTTGTCCCGGATCGGCGCTTCGAACGGTCGGGAGCGCCACCGTCTGAAGGCTGAGGGGCTCAGGGCCGGCGTCGCCGCCGTCGGGCGCCAGGTACGGCTGTGGAGGCCGCCACTTTCAGGAGGCCTCTGGCAAGTACGAGAAGGGCTCGGCTGCGACGAACTGGTCCGAGACCTCACCGGCCCGGGTGGGCCCCTCTTCAGCCTCGAGACGTCTGGCGGGCGCGCCGGGTGACAGGTCGAGCTTGGCCAGTTCGGTCCAGAACACGTTAGGTTGGCTCGTCCCTTCCCAGTAGTAAGTCAACGACCGGTGATCGATGGCCGTGCGCCACAGGGTCGGGGCCACGTTCGGCTTGTCGGGCGTCGGTTGGATCATGGGCACCGACACGTTACGCACGATGGCGAAGACCTCGGCTATCCCTTGGGCGCTATCGCCCGTCGAGGTCGAACCGTTGAGGTAGTAGCGGGCCCGCACGAATCGGTCTGCTGGCCGCTCCGTGCCTGGCAACATGGCATGGCCACCGACTTCGTCCCAGTAGAGGCAGAGGGCGAGCTGTTGATCGTAGGTCGGGTCATTGGTCATGACCGTGAAGCCTGCGCCGTGGTGCACGACCAGCTCACCGTCGAGATACTCGAAGATGGCCGAGTCTCCCGTGGCGTCGGAGAGGGCCAAGTGGCCGGTGGCAGGATGGCCTCCGGGTAGTACTGGACTGACCAAGGCGAAGGGAGGAGCGGTCAGTCCTTCGACCGCCTCCGCCACCGACCCGAACATGTCCAAGGCGTACTGCGTCCACGCCGCCACACTCAGGCCGGGAAGGGCGGGATCCCTCTTCGGGTACGTCGCCGAGGACAGGTAGAGAGCGTTGGCCCCGAGTCCGGCGTCGTTGACGCCGTCGATGGTGACCCCGTCATACATCGTGGTGACCACACTCCCGTGTACCGACGTCCACGAGAGCGAGTTGGTCGCGGCGGCTCCGTCCCGGGTGAGACCTGCGGGCAGCGCCCAGATGTTCGACTCGGTCGGGATCATCCAGTCCATGGATCGGCCCGTCACCACCAGCCCGTCTTCTCCGACATACAGCACCCGACTACACATGGGGCATCTCCTTGGGACAGCATTGGATCCCTGGACGCCATCCAGGCGCACTACCGGGTCTCCTAGCCTGTTATCGACCGTTTCGGCGGCGAACTGTACGAGAAGCCAGACCGGAACACGGGGTGCGCCCCTGGTGATGGGCCCGCTGGGTCCCACCACCCTTCGATCCATAGGACCACTACGGTCAGGTCAGCAGTTCGAGTCGAGGAACGTGGATGCGGCGATGGTAAAGGGCCACCGGTAGTAGAGGGACGCCAGCGAGTATGCCTCGAGTTCGAGTGGGTTCGACGAGTCACCGTGAACATCGGTGCAGAAGGCACCGAGGACCGCACCGGGGGTGGCATCGGGTCCGAGCGAAAGCATGACCGGACTGATTCCCGCGCTTCTCGACCAGGCCACCACGTTTACCTCGGTGCCCCCTCCACAGGTGAGCGGACCGAAGGTTGCGTCTTGGTACAAGTAGAGCGTCTGGGCACAGACGCTCACGGTCGACACGGATGGGGCCGGTGACAGGGTCATGGTACCGAGGGCCTTCGACACCGCGGTGGTGGGCAGCAGCCAGTAGCCACTCCCGTGAGGAACCGGGGTAATGGCCACGAACGGATAGCCCAGCTGTTCTCCCCCGAAGGAACCATCGAAGTGAGCGCCTCCGAAAGCGAAGACCCCACCGTCGGTTGCTACCAGCCAGTAGCCCACTGAACCCGGTGACGGCGCCATGCCTACGATGGGTTGGGCCAGGCGGTCCGCACCCAGGGATCCCTCAAATGGCGCACCGCCGAACGAGAAGATCCCACCGTCCGCGGCGACCAGCCAGTAGCCGTTGCCTTCCAGGTTCGAGGCCATGTCTACGATGGGCTGGTTGAGCGGATGTCCTCCCATCGAACCACCGAAGACGGCGTCACCGAAGGCGAAGATGCCGCCGTCGGAGGCCACCAACCAGTAACCGTGGCCGCTCGGGCTGGCCGCCATCCCCACGATGGGCTGGTTGAGCGGGTGTCCTCCCATCGACCCGTAATACGCAGCATTTCCGAAGGCGAAGATGCCGCCGTCGGAGGCCACCAGCCAATAGCCCTTGCCGTCCGGGGTCGAGGCCATCCCCACGATCGGTTGGTTGAGCGGCTGTCCTCCCATCGATCCGTAGAAGGTGGCGTCGCCGAAGGCGAAGATGCCGCCGTCGGCCGCAGCTTCCCAATAGCCCTTGCCGTCCGGGGTCGAGGCCATCCCGATCATCGGGGCGTTCGAGGTCAGCGTGGTCGGGGAGGCGAAGGCGTCACCGAAGCCCAACGGGGCGATGGAGGCTAGGGCCGGCCCGGGTCGGCCGGCCGCACCTGCGGTGCCGGCGCCCACCGTCAAGGGGAGAGTCAGAAGGACCATGCCGGTCACGACTCCGATCAACCGCCCGCCGCTTGTCCGTGCCCGCACCTTGCCACCCATCCGAACAGCCATGGTCGCCACCTTGATCTCTCTCGGCTCACGAGTCGAGGACTCTACCTTCGTGCAACTCGTGCGCCTGGCCCGCAGACTAGCGTTCTCCGCTTCCGCATGCCCGGGTCAGGGAGCGATGTCGATTGGGTGGGTGAGACTCCTTCACGATGGGGGCGGGGTCATGGTGGCGTGCATCTTGACCGCCCGCATGACCGGTGCGGTTTCGATGCGGGTGAGACCGTCGAGGGCGGCGATTTCGCCGGTGAGGTACTCGTAGAGCGAATGGTCATCCTCACAGAGCAGGGCCGCCACCAGGTTGGTGGACCCGGTGGTGGCGGCCACGAAGGGGACTTCGGGACGGCAGGCCAGGGCCCGTCCGACCTGGGCCAGTTTGTTGGGGACCACCGACATCCACAAAAGGGCTGAGGACCGGCTGCCGATGGCCTTGGTGTCGAGATCGACATCGAAGGAAAGGACGCCCGAAAGTACGAGCTCCTCCACTCGTCTTCGGACGGTCGATTCGTGCCAATGGGTTCGCACCGCCAACTGCCGGTAGGTGGCCCGACCGTCTTCGGCCAGCGCCTGGACGAGGGGCCAGTCGGAGTCCTGCAGCGTGACGGCCGGTCGCTCCATCGATGCCCTGACCCGTACCGGTGACAGGAGCTGGTTGATCTCTTGTGGGCTGAGAGCGTTGGAGCCTGGTGCGGGGGACACCCCGGTGTCGAACAGGTGGAGAAGGCAGTAAGCCTCGAGCGCGACGATCTGACGGCCGACCGGGATCTGGCTGAGCAGCGGTGGGGTTCGCTGTTGGGGGTGGCGGGAGTGAATGGTGCTGAAGATCTCGGTCCCTCCCGAGGTCAGATGCATCCAGGCCGTGTCCGGGTGCTGGGCCAATCTGGTGGCCACTATCGGTGCAGACCCCGGAGCACAGCGGATGCGGACCGCCCAGTCCGACCGGCCGAGCCGCTGGGAGTCGAGTTGGCCCACCACCCTCACCACATGGGCCTCGGACAGCTGTCGGAAGCGGCGGGCGATGGTTTGCTCAGAAGGCCCCAGGACCTCCGACAATCGGCGGAACGGCGCCCCGGGGATCGATGGAGAGGGCTTGGATGATCCTTCGGTCCAGGGCATCGATGCTGACAGGTTCCACGTAATGCATCGTAATCCCTGGCAGAAGCCAGCAGATAGTGAGAAAACAGTGGCGGATGGCGGGCTGGAGGGGCAGGCTGTGGCCCATGGAAAAGAAGTGGTGGACCCTGATCGTGGTGTGCGCGGCCACCTTCATGTTGCTCTTGGACGTCACCATCGTGATCGTGGCCCTGCCGACCATCCAGTCGGGGCTGCATGCCAGCTTCAGCGACGTGCAGTGGGTCGTTGATGCCTACGCCCTGACGCTGGCCTCGGTGCTGCTGACCGCCGGATCCCTGGCCGATCGGTACGGGCGCCGATTCCTGTTCACCATCGGCCTCATTGTCTTCACGCTTGGTTCGTTGCTCTGCGGGGTGGCCCAGTCGCCGGTCATGTTGATCCTGTCCCGCAGCGCCCAGGGAATTGGTGGGGCCATCCTCTTTGCCACCTCGTTGGCTCTGCTCGCTCAAACGTTCTCGGGTCGCGAGCGGGGGGTGGCCTTCGGGGTCTGGGGCGCCGTCACCGGAGTCGCTGTCGGACTGGGACCGGTGCTGGGCGGCGTGCTCACCACCGGCATCGGCTGGCGGAGCATCTTCTTGGTGAATCTGCCGATCGGGGTGGCCGCCCTGGTGATCACCAGAATGAAGGTGGGTGAGTCCAAGACACCGGACGCCGCACGGCCGGACTGGGCCGGCTTCGCCACCCTCACCGCCGGCCTGGTCAGTTTGGTCTACGGCTTGATCCGTGCCGGCGAGATCGCCTGGAGCGACACCGGGGTGGTCATCTGCCTGGTTCTTGCCGTGGTGTTCCTGGCTTCCTTCGCGGCCGTGGAGCGCCGGGCGGAACACCCGCTGTTCGATCTGTCGCTCTTCCGCATCCCCTCGTTCAGTGGCGGACTGGCCGCCGCCTTCGCCATGAACGGATCGCTCTACGCCATCCTCTTGTACCTGGTCCTCTACCTACAGGACGACCTTGGCTATTCGGCCCTCGGCACGGGTCTCCGGCTTCTCATCATGAGTGGGGTCACTCTGGTCACAGCCACCATCGCCGGTCGCCTCAGCAGCCACGTGCCGGTCCGTTGGCTCATCGGACCCGGTCTCCTTCTGGTTGGGATCGCCTTGCTGATGATGACCGGGCTCGACGGCGCCAGCTCCTGGACCCATCTGATCCCCGGCTTCATCGTGGCCGGTGCTGGCTCCGGCATGGTCAATCCGCCCTTGGCCTCCACGGCCGTCGGCGTTGTCACTCCCCAGCGCTCGGGCATGGCCTCGGGGGTCAACACCACCTTTCGCCAGATCGGCATCGCCACCGGCATCGCCGTCTACGGCACCATCTTCGCCTCCTCCCTCCACCACAAGCTGGACCAGGTCCTGGCCGCCACTCCCTCCCTCCACCCCTACCTCCCCCGAGTCGTTGCCGCCGTGCAGCAGGGCGACCCGGGGCGGGTCATCAGCGCCGTGCCCGGACCGCTGCGAGCACCACTGGTCGCCGGCATCCGTTCGAGCTTCGCCGGCACTCTCGACATCCTCCTCGTGGTCAGCGCGGCCCTGGCCCTGGCCGGAGCGGTGTGTGCCGTGGCGCTCATCCGGCCCCGGGACTTCGTGGTTTCCGCCCATGTTCAACCGGCCCCTGCGCCAGAAGAGCCGGCCGGCGTATCTGCCTAGAGCCGAGGCGGTCGGTGGGCCTGGACGTGACCACCGCGGTTGAGCGGATCCACGAGGAGTTGCCTGGCACACCGGTCCTGGTGGCGGAGTTCGGCATCGGCACCGACGATGACACGGTCCGGGTGGAGTACTTGGCCCGGGGCCTGGCCATCATCCACGAGGCCATCGCCCGGGGCGTCGATGTACGGGGGCTGTTCCACTGGACGGCGGTGGACAATTACGAGTGGCTCCACGGCTACGACGTCTCGTTCGGAATGATCGACCGGGACTGCCAGGTGCGGGCCAGCGCCCAGGTCCTGGCTCGGGAGGCGATCTCGTGACCGGCGGCTGGTCCATCGACCCGTTAGCCTCTACCGACCGCTAGCTGGTGGCTGGTAGGCCTGATACAGAACCTTCAGGGAGGAGAACAGTGCCTCATAGGACGATCGTCGAGCGCTCCCTCGATCTGGTCAAGGTCGACTTTGCCCCGCGCCATCGACAGCCCTCGACCGTTCGGCTCCTGCTGGCCACGGCGATCTCCCTGGCCGGGTCCCTCGGGATCGATGCAGCCATCGTGGCCGTCGGAACGGCCGTGTTCCCTTCGACCAAAGGCTACGTTCACTTTCAATTTCACGACTACACCAAGCTGACCATCATCGGTGTCATCATCGCCTGTATCGCCTGGCCCATCGTGACCCGCATTTCGTCAGCCCCACGATGGCTGTTCTTCCGTCTGGCCATTCTGGTGACCCTGGTCCTGTGGCTTCCTGACGTGTACATCCTGGCCAAGGGCCAGCCGGCCAAGGCCGTAGCCGTCCTCATGTGTATGCACCTGGCCATCGCCCTCGTGACCTACAACGCTCTCGTCCACATAGCGCCGGTCCGCCACGGATCAGAGGTTGGTGCCCCAGGAGGCGGCACCGGGTCAGACCAGTAGTGCTCGCTCACGGCGTACGGGGCGGCGAATTCGACCAGCGCGCCAAAGCATGTCCCCCGGATGTGCTCTGCAGCGACTTCCGGCCAGGCCCGCGAGTCCTACGGTGTGATCATCGACCAAGGTGGTGAGGTGGGGGAGCCCGGTGTGACAAGCGGACGCAAGGTAAACGGTTCCGTTCCGCTCGCCTGGTGGCTCGCCGGCGTTGGGCTGGCCGGACTGCTGGTGGCCCTGATCACCAGCCCGTCCGAGGCCCGGTCAGCGGCGGGCCAGGTCTGGTCGCCGTTCATCCTGGTCAGTGGGCTGCTGCTCATCGGGCTGGTGGCCGACGACGACGGGCTGTTCTCCTCGGCCGGCCACCACCTGGCCCGTCTGGCTCGAGGTGGCCGCGCTCTGTTCTTCGGTGCCGCGGTCATGATCGCCGCCGTCACCGCGGTGTTGAACCTTGACACGTCGGTAGCCTTCCTGACCCCGGTCCTGGTCTACACGGCCAGGAGCCGCGGCGGAGGTGAGGCCCCGCTCCTGTACGGCTGTCTGCTGCTCTCCAATGCCAGCTCGTTGTTCCTTCCCGGCTCGAATCTCACCAACCTCATCGTTCTTGGTCATCTCCACCTCAGCGGCGCCAACTTCGTGTCCCACATGTGGCTGGCGGCCTTGGGTGCGACGGTGGTCACTGCTGTGGTGATCGCACTCTTCGAGCACCAGGCCTTGCGCCTTCGACCGGACGATCTCAGCCCAGGGGATCGACCCGTTCTGGGCCTGGGGCTGGTCTCCGTGGTGGTGGCGGCGCTCCTGGTGGTGGTCCTGCGCTCGCCGGCTGTCCCGGTGTTCGCCGTCGGTGTGGTGGCCATCGCCATCCGCGTGACCCGAGGCCGGGAGCATCCTCGACAGGTGGCCAGCGTGCTGGGCCTCCCCGTTCTGGTCGGCCTGTTCGGTGTGGCCGTCGCCCTGGGCACACTGGGGCGGGTCTGGTCGGGACCAGCAACGTTGCTTTCCCACCTCGATCTGTGGGGCACGGCGGTGGTGGCGGCGGTTAGCTCGGTGCTCGTCAACAATCTGCCCGCCGCCTCGCTGCTGGCAGCACGCACGCCACCCCACCCGTTTGCATTGCTGGTCGGTCTCAACCTCGGACCGAACCTCTTTGTGAGCGGATCGTTGGCGTGGGTGCTCTGGCTGCGGACGGCCCGTACCTCGGGAGCCCAGCCCTCGATCGCCAAGGCAGCGGGCATGGGCGTGGTGGCCGTACCGCTCTCGATGGCCGCGGCCTTGGGCGCGCTGATGCTGACCGGAACCAGGTAGCCCCGGGCCGATTAGCCTCACTGGGGTGGCGCTCAACCCTCGCACCGTCGATCTGGTCGGCTGGGACGGACCGTGGGATCCGGACGACCCGGATGCCAACTTCAAGGCGGACGTGGCTCTCTATTCGCATGTTGATCCGATGACCACGATCAACCGACTGGCGACGGCGATGGGCATCCCCGAAGGTGCGGTCGTCCACTATGTGCTGGCCAAGTGGGCTTCGGCCGGGAGCGGCGGTCTTCTCGAGCTCGGACCGTCGATGGTGCATCGCCTGTGGACGGTCATCGAACAGGCGGAGGGAGAGGGAACCGACGCCGCTCGCCTGGGGGCCTACGACCAACTGACCCAGATGATCTCCTGGCTCCGACTGCCGCTCGTCAATGAAGGCGCTGATTCAGGATATTGAGGCCGGAGGTTCGACACGATGGCGCCGCGGCCCCGCGAGTCGACGAAACGTGACGTCCGATGTGCCCACACCTGACGATCCCGAACGTTCCTCCATCCCCGAAGCTGCCCGGCAGCGACACGCCGAGGCCGTGGAACGGGGTGAGGTCACCTACATCGACCCCGACACTGGCTATTCGGTCATGACGGCGGACACGCTGAAGAATCGAGGGTCGTGTTGTGGCAACGGCTGTCGTCACTGCCCGTATCCGCCTCCTGAACAACACCGAGCAGGCCGACCCGGCTCGTGATGGTGGGGCGTTTGCCGCCAGAATGGATGGTTGAGACGCTGCCACCATCAGGGCACGCCAGGAGGGATGAACGACAGCCCGGTGGGGCATCCGCGCTCGATGAGTGCCAGGAGTCGTTCCGTGTCGAGATGCTCTTCGACGGCATCGGCCAGACGGTCGAGCATGCCTAGACGAAGCGAGCCGAAGCTCGGCGCACCATCCACAGGCGCCCAGTGGATGCCCGCTTGTGCCCCGACCTCGGTCAACCACGATCGCCGGAATCCATCGTTCTCAAAGAGTCCGTGGCTGGTGGTGCCCCAGGTGGTGGCGAGTTGGATACCGTCCAGAAATTCGTCGGCCAGACCGGAGCGGTGATCGTCGGCATCGAGACTCACCCTGCCATGGTGAATCTGATAAGAGACAACCGGGTGGCCGCGCCATGAACTCGTCTCCGTTCGCAGTTGTTTCGATTGGTCAAAGGTGACGGTCGTGGGCAGTAGTCCGAGGCCGTCGACCCGACCGCGACCTGATTCGAGATCATCGGTGATGGATGTCGAGAGCATCTGGTAGCCGCCACAGATGCCGAGGATGGGCTGGCTGTGTTGTTGGCGGACAGCCAGGGCTTGGGCCATGCCCCGATGACGTAGCCACTCGAGGTCGGCGACCGTGGCCCGGGAGCCCGGCAGAACGACCAGATGAGCTGCTGCCACCACGTCGGCATCGGCGGTGACCGTTACCGTTACGCCGGATTCCGCGGCCAGCGCGTCCACATCGGTGGTGTTGGAGACCCGGGGGAATCGGACCACGGCAACCTGTAAGACGTCGGTGGGCGTTGAAGAACGATCCGACCATCCATCGACCGCCAGGGCATCCTCGGCGTCGATCCACACGTCGTCCAGCCAGGGAAGGGTGCCGAACACCGGTCTGCCTGTCAGGTCACGCAACTGTTCGAGAGCCGGCTCCAGTAGTCCGAGGTCGCCGCGGAACTTATTGATCACCCACCCGGCCACCAGCGCCTGGTCGTCCTCGGAGAGCAGAGCCAGGGTGCCGAACATGGCGGCAAACACGCCGCCACGGTCGATGTCACCCACCACGAGAACCGGGAAGTTGGCCCGGCGGGCCAAACCCAGGTTGATGAAATCATGAGCCCGCAGGTTGATCTCGGTCGGGCTTCCGGCTCCCTCGGCAATGATGATGTCGAATCGGGAGCGGAGGTCGTCGAGTGCGTGGAAGGCGGTTTCGGCCAGCAGGGCCCGATCGGTTATCCACCCCGACGATGACAGCTCGCCGAACGGTTTCCCCATCAGCGTGACGTGGGATCTGGTGTCGCCCCCCGGTTTGAGTAGTACGGGATTCATGGCGGCCTCCGGCGTTACCCCGGCCGACAGCGCTTGCAACCATTGGGCCCTCCCTATCTCAGAACCGTCCGGGCACACCATGGAATTGTTGGACATGTTCTGAGCCTTGAACGGGGCTACCCGGTGGCCTTGTCGGGCCAGCCATCGGCAGATGGCCGCTGTGACCAGGGACTTTCCGGCACCGGAGGTGGTTCCGGCTACCAGCAGGCCGCCGGCGCCGGAGGAGGGACCGCCCGTTCGACCCATCAGACAGTCTCGGGCCGGCATGCGGTCTATGGAGTGCATCGAACCTTGCTGGGCTTGAATTGGTTTCTCCTTGAAGCCAGGGACCAAAACGGTCGGTGTTCAGGTTCGAATCCGGTAGGAGTTGGTGGCGGGCGAGCCAGATTGGAGTGGGTAGGGCCTGGGGTCACCTCCAGGCACCCCGTTAGAACCGGACTTGCGGTACTACCGCATCGGGCTCACCCAAGACTGCGCCCTATGCAGGCGAGAGTGTGGACCGACGAAGTTCACCAAGGCTAACCAGTCCCCATTCCGGCCAGGACCCTAGTGGGCACCGGCATGGGATCACCTTCGACCGCAGCCACATCCGGATCCATGGGTCGATATCGTCGAAAGGCGACTGGACATTGCCAATCAGGTAGTAATTGCCCCAGCCCCTAATGACGGGATTGAGATGTTCGATGACTCGCTCGAGGGAGACGGGTGCGAGCCGCCGGGTGCGTCTCCGTACCTCGTCCTTGAACCTGGTCAGCGCTTTGGGTCGGGGTCGAATGAACCTCCCGTGGAAGGTGGACCCCAAGAACTCGAACACGTCAATCACCGCAACGATGCTGGACTTGGCTGGCCACGTCCAACCCGATGTCGGCCAGAATGGACCGCACCAGGCGATCGGAGGCTTCGTCCTGTCAGCGTCGATCAGCCAGGATCACGAAGTCTTCGGCGTATTCGTTCCGGCCGACGGCTTTGCCTCCGCCCCCTTCAGACCCCCGGTCACGCGGACGCCCTGGGCATCAGCTACTCGAACTTCAACGGCCAAAAGCTCGGGAAGGACTTACACCTCCTCGTCATCGGGACTGCTGGGCGTACACGCGAAGGATCCCCCAGACCCGAAGACCAGGGGGATCCCTCCGCTCTACGTACAGACTGTTCGCCCCGTCAAATAGTTACGTTTCCTTTTCTCGTGACTGATCGGAGTTAATTACCTGTATGACTATTCAGGACCTAGACAGTGAAATTTCCATCATTGACAATCTTTAGGGTGTGCGGAGCTGCCGTGAGCTTGTAGACGCATGCGTAACCAGAAAAGGCTCCACCGCGCATTCCGACGGCCGTGCCGCCAGCCGTGCCGGTGTTGACGTGGCCCGTCTCGTGCTCTTTGAGGTCCTTCGTGTAGCCCGACAGTGCCGGGCAGTTGTTGGTGACCCCGGTGTACGTGTAGGTCGTCTTCGAGGTCTTACCGCTTCCCCACGTGACGGTCTTTGTGGAGACGACGTTCGTGCCGTGGGCCGGGGAAACCCCGGCATCTGCGGCAATCGCTCCCCCACCGGTGCACCCGGACAGCGTCTGGCTTGTGGCCGTACCGGTCAGATGGGTACAGCTCACGGTGAGAGGCGACGCAGAGGCTACGCCGCCGGGTATAGCCACCGCCGCAAGCGATGCGGATCCGGCCAGCGCAGCACAGGCCAAAAGGCGTACAGGTAGATGCCGTTTCATATTCCCCCCCATAGGGTTTAGACCGGCCAAGTCATTCGATCTGACCGGTATGAATGGTCGTTTTTAAGAATACTCCAAGGTGTGAGCAAGTGCTTGGTTGCTCGTCACAGTGTTCTCACCGCGCTCGGTTCTAACGGCGCTCGAGTCAGAGTGTGCGGAGTGTGAACTCATCGCCACGCTACGTGTTCGAACGGTCGAATAGTGAACCGATGGCCTTCTGCCCGTTGACGAGAAGCCTGGGTTGGCGCTGGGTGGTGCGCCGTTCAACCCGCCGCCTTGTCCGTGGCTTCCGAAAAGGCCGCCCGGATGGCGGCACGATCCACCGAGCGGTGGGGCTCGATCACCTCACCCGCTCCGAGGTTCCACGCTTCGGCCAGAGTCTCGAAGCCACACCCGTGGACCAGGGCGGCGGCCTGCACCGCGGCGCCTGAGGCCACCAGTTCGGTCTCCGAGGGCACGATAACCGGGCAGCCCAAGAGATCCGCGGTGATCTGACGGTAGGCGGCGCTCTGGCTCCCGCCTCCGATGAGGAACACCCGACCATGGCTCGAGCGATGGCTCGCCACCAGGGCGTCGACACCATCGAGGAGGTTGCAAACCACGCCTTCCACGGTGGCCCTGGCCACGGTGGCCGGTGTCAGGTCGTTGCGGAGCCCCGTCAGGGTGCCGGTGGCCTCGGGCCGGTTGGGCGTCCGCTCCCCGTCGAAGTGGGGGACCAGCACCAGGCCCCGGGCCCCGTCGGGCGCCGACAGCGCCAGGGCATCGAACTCCTCGAGGCTGACGCCCAGGAGCCGGGCCACCGAGTCGGTCACCTTGGTGGCGTTGAGGGTGCAGACGAGGGGGAGGAATCGGCCGGTGGCGTCGGCGAACCCGGCCACGGTCCCCGAAGGGTCGGCCCGTGGTTCCTCGGTGACCGTGCAGGCCACCGCACTCGTTCCGAAGCTGAGGCACAGGTCCCCCGGGCGCAGGCCGAGGCCCAGGGCGCTGGCCATATTGTCGCCGGTCCCCGGCCCCACCATCGACCCGGTGTCAGCCCACTGTCCGGCTACCGCCGCGGGTCCGAGCACTGTCGGGAGCATGGTGTCCCAGTCGACCTGATCATCCACCAACCTCAAGAGATCAGATCGATACCGACCTTCGGCCGGGGACCAGTAGCCGGTGCCCGAAGCATCCCCCCGGTCGGTGGTCATCTGGCCGGTGAGTCGAAAGGTGAGCCAGTCGTGGGGCAGCAGCGCCCAGCGCATCCGTCGGAACGATTCGGGCTCGCAGCGCTTCAGCCATCGGAGCTTGGTGATGGTAAAGCTGGCCAGGGGCACGCTTCCGCAGGCCTCGGCCCAGGCGGCCGCCCCGCCCGGAAGTTCATCCACCAGTACCTGAGCGTCGGGAGCCGACTCGGTGTCGTTCCACAACTTGGCCGGCCGCACAACGTCACCGTGCCGGTCGACGATGACCGCACCGTGCTGTTGCGCTGCCACCGATATGGCCGCCGGAGCCAGGTCCCGCACCCCGGCCTGCTCACCGGCCCGGGAGAACGCCGCCTCCCAGGCCCCAGGGTCCTGCTCACTGCGGGGTGGGGTGGTGGAGGGATGAGGGGCCCGTCCCGAGGCCACCAGCAGACCGGAGTCCGCATCGCGCACCTGGACCTTGCACGACGTCGTCGAAGAATCGACACCGGCGACCAGAGGCATTACCGCACCCCGAGCAGCAGCTCCGTCACCAGTTGATCGAGCCGCTCATGGCCGTACCCCTGCGCTCCCAGCGCCTCTTCGTCGTAGGAGCCCTTCCGGATGTCGGCGAGCCCGCCATCCGAAGCGGTCGGCTGGTTCAACTGGGAGACCTTGGCCACGCGCAGGGCCTCTTGGATCTCCCGGTCCTCCCGGAACCGGCTGACCTTGTCCGCCAGGATGAGGTACGTGCGAATGCAGCCCCGGGCAAACTCCCAGACCCCGGCGGCATCCTCGGTCCGGTAGGGGTGGGCATCGAAGTGCTTCATGCCGTCCCACCGAGCGTCTTCGAGCACCTTCACCAGGTAGAAGGCGTCACGGATCCCCTCCGAACCGAAGCGGAAGTCCTGGTCGAACTTGCCGATCCGCTGGGCGTTGAGATCGATGTGAAAGAGCTTGTTGTGCCAGAGGACCTGAGCCACGGCGTGGGAGAAGGACAGACCGCTCATGGTCTCGTGGGCGAACTCGGGATTGAGTCCCACCATGTCCGGCCATTCCAACGCTCCGATGAAGGCCAGGACGTGCCCCACCGTGGGCAGGAAGATGTCCCCCCGGGGCTCGTTGGGCTTGGGCTCCATGGCGATTCGCATGCCCAGGCCTTGATCACGGATGTACTCGCAGCACAGGTCGATCGCTTCTTTGTAACGATCCAGTGCCGTCCGGACATCCTTGGCGGCATCGGCCTCCACCCCCTCCCGGCCTCCCCACATGACGAAGATCTCCGCCCCGAACTCCGCCCCGAGGTCGATGGCTTCGCAGGCCTTGCGTACGGCGAAGCGGCGAACCTCGGGATCGTTGGCCGTAAAGGCACCTTCTTTGAAGATGGGCCGGGAGAAGAGGTTGGTGGTGACCATCGGTACCTTCAACCCCGTCTCGGCCAGGGCACCGGCGAACCGTTGGAGGATCACCTGTCGTTCCGAAGCCGATGATCCGTACGGCACCAGGTCGTCGTCGTGGAAGCTCACCCCATAGGCGCCGAGATCGGCCAGATGGTGCACGGTATCGACCGGGTCGAGCGGGGCCCGGACCTCGTGACCGAAGGGATCACGACCGGGGTTGCCCACAGTCCAGAGGCCGAAGGTGAAGTGGTGTTCGGGCGTTGGTGCCAACGGATCGCTCATGATGGTCCCTCCGAGCCTCAGTGTCGGTCCGGGGCCCGAGTGAGCCCCGGTAACGACCTGGCGGTGGACCGATGATAACGCCCTCGATTCCTCCCGACCGTCGGGCCGGAGGCCGGTGCCGGTCAGCTCGGGGGGGCCACCAGGCCGTTGGCTTGGGCCACCCGTCCGTACCACGCCGCGCTGGGCTTGGCGTGACGCTCGAACGTCGTGGGATCCACGCTGTGCAGTCCGAACTTCGGCCCGAACCCGTTCGACCACTCGAAGTTGTCGAGCAGACTCCATACGAAGTACCCACGGATGTCGACGCCGTCATCGATGGCCCGACGCACCCCCCGCAGGGCCTGCGAGATGTAGGCGATGCGCTCCGCGTCATGGTCGGTGGCGATCCCGCTCTCGGTCAGGAGGACGGGCAGACCCGATACCGCTGCGGCTCGCCGGGCACAGTGCTCGACCCCCTGCGGCCAGTACTCGTAGCCCATCTGGGTGACCGGAACCCCGGGCTCATTGGGGGCCTGACCCTCGGCGCCGAAGTGCACCCGCGAGTAGCACTGGACGCCGATGAAGTCGTCGCCCTCCGCTCCCCGCATGAACCGGTCCTCCAGGATCTCCTGGGCCGCGGCCAGCACCTCTTCCCCGCCCGGATCAGCCACCATCTCGTCCATGGAGAGGGTCAGGCCCACCGGGTACTTACCGGGGCCTGATCGCATGGCTTCCACGGCCAGCTGGTGGGCTCGAACGATGGTCTCATTGACGGCCAGGTGGCGGATGAAGTCATCTTTGACCCCCGGCGGTGATGACCCCAGGGCATAACCCATGACGCCGATCAGGTTGAGCTCGTTGATAGTGCAGGCCCAACCGATGAGGTCCCCGAGGTGGGCTGCCGCCCGCGTGACGAAACGGGCAAAGACATCGGCGGCGTCTTCGGCCTCCCATCCTCCCCGATCGGTGAGCCAGGTCGGGGTGGTGAAGTGGTGGAAGGTGACGACGGGAGTGATGCCCCGCTCGCGGCAGGCGGCACAGATGCGGCGGTAGTAGTCGAGGGCGGCCACGGAGAACTCGCCTTCGGCCGGTTCGATGCGGCTCCACTCGAGGGAGAATCGATAGGCCTGAAGGCCCATGCCCGCCACCAGCTGCACATCGTCGGCCCACCGGTGCAGCGAGTTGCAGGCGTCCCCACTCGACTCGGCGCAACCCGAGTTGGGGTTGTGCTCCCAGGCCCACCAGTCGTTGTTGACGTTGCCGCCTTCGATCTGATGGGCGGCGGTGGCGGTTCCCCACACAAAGCCCTCGGGGAAGGTGATCTCGGCTTCTTCGGCGTTGGTTTCGCTCACGGCGGGTCACTGTACCCGTACGGACGTGGGTCGATACGGTGACCACCGAAGCGAACAGATGTTTGCGCTCCGGAAACGTTCGGGCGCGCTCACCTCCCTACGGGTGCTTCTGGTGCGACCCGTCCACTCGCCTGGTGGCCGGCCGGAGCGGCTGGATGGTCGGTATCGGATGTCGGCGGGGTCCCGACCACATGGCCGGGGGCGCATCGATGGCCCGGGCGATGGCGTAGGCCGCGGCCTCGTAGTTGACCCGCCAACCCACGAACTCCACCCACGCGTCCTCGCTCGAGCGCCCGAGTGGGAAGTCCACCTCGGCCAAGCGGGCAATGGCGTCGACGAACTCCCCGTAGGTGAGGGAGATGCCGTCGTTGGGGTCGGCCTCGTCGGGAATGGCGAAGCCGCGGGCACGGGCGATGGTGGTGAAGCAGGTGAAGCCGCCTCGCAGGCACAGTCGGGCGGACACCGCGCCAGGGGCGTTGGGGGTGAGAGCCAGATAGAGCGCAGCGGCATCCAGTACCGCCAATTGCGCCGTCACCCATGAGGAGAGCGGTCGGGGGGAGCGGAAATTGACCAGGGCCAGGTAGGTGGAGTGGCTCTCGGACACGTCAGCCGACCACTGCTCCCACTCTTTGAACAGTTCCGGCAACTCCCCGACGGCCGAGACCCCGGAGCCCAGGCCGTAGTGGGTGCGGGCCAACAGCTCAGGACCCCAGGAGGGAACCCCGGATCGGGAGTCCAGCATGGTCACGAGGGATTCGCGCCGATTGAAGGCGGCGTAGAGCGTGGGGAGGTAGCCGATCTGAAGGGCCACGGTGCCCAGGCCGACCAGAGCGGCCAGGTCGGCCAACGCGCTGGGGGCGCTGCTGTGGGGGGCCAGGTACCCCAGGGTGCACAGGGAGGAGCCAGCCAGCTGGAAGGCACCGGACAAACCTGCCGGGCCCATGGACCGCCACATCACCAGGGCGAAACCCACCTCGAACACGGCCAGCCACATCACGACCTGCAGGATGAGGGCCACCGGGGCCTGGGCTGCCAGCACCCGATCGCGCGGTTCATAGGAGTCGAAGTGATCGGCGACAAAATGGAACGCCGCATCGACGGAGATGGCGACAGCCCGGACCGGCCGGCTGTAGACGCGGCGCGGGACAACCAAGGTGCCGATCACGCTCCATCCGGTGAGAACGATCAGCAGCACCCCAACCACTGCCGCCAGGTCCCGCACCACGGTCATGGCTCAGCTTCCCATGCACCGCAGGAGTGGTGCTGGATGGAGCGGGCGATCCGAGGGAGGTCTATCGACGGGTGAATGGCGGTCCATCGAACATCGCCGTGGCCGCCTGGTCGGTTCGCACCGCCCATTCTTCCCGTGCCCGTCGCAGGGTGGCGTGCGTTTCCTCATCCGAGTAGCTCCGACTCGATGGGTGACCCGTCCGCCGGCCGGCGTCCCAGGTCGTGGCCCGCTGCCATACGGCCTGCCGGCTGGTCCCCAAGGCTTCTCCCAGCTGGGCCCAGGTCACGCCGTCGGCTCGGGCCGCTTGCAGTGCTTCACGCTCGACCGTCGAGAAATAGGCCTGAAACTGGGCGCCCAGTCTCAGGATCGCCAACGGGTCCGGGTCCTCGGCATGGATCAACTCCTGCCAACGCCTCCAGCTGTCTGCCTGCTCGGCCATCATGTCAACGTACCTTGACATGATGGCCGTGTCCACCGAGCCGCGCCCCCGGGAACGTCAGCTCCGGTAGAGCGAAAACTCTCTCAGGCCACGGCGTCGCTGCGGTGGGGGAGTACCCAACCGGGGCGTGGGAAGTGGCAGGTGTAGCCGTTGGGGTAGCGCTCGAGGTAGTCCTGATGTTCCGGTTCCGCCTCCCAAAACGGTCCGGCCGGCACCACTTCGGTCACGACCTTTCCGGGCCAGAGCCCGGAGGCCTCGACGTCGGCGATGGTGTCCTCGGCGACCCGACGCTGTTCGTCGTCGAGGAAGAAGATGGCCGACCGGTAGCTCGCTCCCACGTCGTTGCCCTGGCGGTTCAGCGTGGTGGGGTCGTGCACCTGGAAGAAGAACGCCAACAGGTCCCGGTACGAGATCTGTTCGGGGTCGAAGGTGATCTCGATGGCCTCGGCATGGGAACCGTGATTCCCGTAGGTGGCGTTGTCCACGTCACCGCCGGTGTATCCCACCCGGGTGGACAGGACCCCGGGGCGCTTCCGGATGAGGTCCTGCATCCCCCAGAAACACCCTCCGGCCAGAATGGCCTTCTCCGTAGTGGCACTCATCGATCTACTCCCTCCTTTGCGGTCAGTCCGTCGAGGACCTCCCGGTACTGCCCGTATCCCTCGGCCTCGAGGTCCTCGTACGGCACGAAGCGGAGGGCGGCCGAGTTGATGCAGTAGCGCAGGCCACCCTGGTCGCGGGGTCCGTCGTTGAAGACGTGACCGAGATGACTGTCGCCGTGGGTCGAGCGGACCTCGGTACGGCTCATCCCGAGGCTCCGATCCACCTTCTCCACCACATTGGCCGGCTCGAGAGGGACCGTGAAGCTGGGCCACCCGCACCCGCTGTCGAACTTCTGGGGCGAGGCGAACAACGGCTCACCCGACACCACGTCCACGTAGATTCCCGCGTCCTTCTTGTCCCAGAACTCATTGCTGAAGGCCGGCTCAGTCGCCGCCTCCTGGGTGACCTGGTACTGCCGGGTGGTCAGCTGGGAGACCTTCTCTGGATCCTTGCGATAGCTCTCTGTCACGACTCCTCCTTGTTTACAAGGTTCAACGCTTTCAGGTCACGCTTCATTTCCGCTCGGCGCTCGCTCGCCGCCGACACCGGGCTGCCTCCCGGCCGGTCTGATCAACCCGGGCTCCTGGGCTCCTGGGCTTCCTCAGTTGGACGGAACCGGCTGGTCCTTTTCGTCGGTATCCGTGGCTTTCGCAGCCTCGAACGCCGCCTCCACCGGGGCCAACCGCTCGGCCACCGCCAAGGTGGTGGCAGCTCCTCCGAGGCCCAGGAGCAGGGTCAGCAGCCCCCATCTCAACCCCGACCGATGCTTGCCGAGCAGACCGTCGACGGAGAACCGGCCCGGTCCGGCTGTGGCCAACGACAGCGCCACGGCGATCAGGGTGAGGTTGTACTCATAACCACCGGCGGTCACCCAGACGCCGTTCTTGGCGTGCACCTTCTTGATGGCCACGGCCATGGTGCCGGTGATCATGGCCGGTCCCAGGGGACTCAGAAAACCGAGGGCGGTCAGCCCACCGCCGATGGTCTCGCTGAGGGCCGCCGCCAAGGCCTGTTGCTTGGCCGGATGGAGGCCGATCGCTCCCATCATCTTCTCCGTCCCCTCGAGGCCCGGTCCGTCGAAGCTACCCGAGAGCTTCTGCAGGCCGTGACCCATCATCAGCCCCCCTACCGTGACTCGCAAGACGAACCGTCCTGATGGCATCTCTGTCCTCCTGATGGTGATCGGACTCAAACCGACTGTCCGCTGTTCTGTGGGTGACTGTCTGGACCTGTGCTGTTGGGTTGACTGGTACTACGAGTGAGACCGGGTACTGGGCCCGCCAGCGCCGAAATTAGCGGTTGACCGAGCCCATGTCGGCGTAGCGATCCCCGGCCGGGTGGCCAACGTTCTCGTCGAGCCAGGCCACGTCCGCTCCGTTCAACTCGATGGCGGTGGCGGCGATGTTCTCCTCCAGATACTTCTTCCGCTTGGTGCCGGGGATGGGAACCACATCCTCGCCGCGGCTCAGGAGCCAGGCCAGGGCCAGCTGGCCTGGGGTGCACCCTTTGGAGGCGGCCAGTTGCTCCACGTTGGCCCCCAGAGCAACATTGCGGTCGAAGTTCTCTCCCGAAAAGCGGGGGAAGCGTTCGGCCCGGGCGTCCCCTTCGGGCAGGTCCGACGGGCGCTTGTAGGCCCCGGTGAGCAGACCTCGTCCGAGCGGGCTGTAGGCCACGAAACCGATACCCAGCTCCCGGACGGTCGGGAGCACCTCGGCCTCGACATCGCGGCTGAACAGGCTGTACTCGGTCTGCAGGGCGCTGATCGGGTGCACCTGGTGGGCCCGACGGATGGTCTCTGCCGACGCCTCCGACAGGCCCAGGTGTCGGACCTTGCCCGCCTCGACCAGCGAGGCCATGGCCCCGACCGTCTCTTCGATGGGCACCGTCGTGTCCACCCGGTGCTGGTAGTAGAGATCGATGTGGTCGGTACCGAGGCGCTCCAGTGAGGCGTCACAAGCCGAGGCCACGTACTCGGGCCGACCGTTGACACCCACCCACGAACCGTCCGGGCGCCGCTCGTTGCCGAACTTGGTAGCTATGACCACCTGGTCCCGTCGGCCGATGACGGCTTGGCCCACGAGGCGCTCGTTGGTGAAGGGCCCGTACATGTCGGCGGTGTCGAGGAAGGAGCAGCCGAGCTCGACGGCCCGGTGAATAACAGCGATCGACTCCACGTCGTTGCCGGCGCCGTAGAACTCCGACATCCCCATGCAGCCCAGGCCGAGAGCGGAAACGGATAGCGAACCCAGCTGGCGTGTCTGCACCGCCCCAACCTACCCAGAGCAGCCGGCCGGCCATCCGGCCGGCTGTCCTCAGACCGGCACCGGGACCTCGAGTTCGCTGATGGCCTCCATGTCGGCTTTGGACGCCTTGACGAGGAAGAGAGCGGACAGGGTAGCCACCACCAAGAAGGCCGCGCCGATGACGAACCCGATCACGTACCCGTGGATCTGGGCGGCCTCCCGGACGGCGGGGGTGTCGACCCGCGTGGCCAGATACGCCGCGGTGCTCGAGGCGAAGACCGTGTTCAACAGGGCAATCCCCAACGAACCCCCGATCTGTTGGGTGGCGTTCAAGGTGGCGCTGGCCACCCCGGCATCGTGGGGCGACACGCCGAACAGGGCGGTGCTGCTCATGGGCACGAAGGCCAGGCCCATACCCACACTGATCAGAATCTCGGCCGGGAGTACGTGGAGGGCGAAGCTGGTGGTCGCTCCGATCTGGGTGAGCCAGAGCATGCCCAACGCCGCGGCGGAGAAGCCGGCCACCATGACCGGCTTGGGACCGGTGCGAGGAATGAGCTTGGAGGAAGCTCCCGCGGCCAGGATGATCCCGGCGGAGAACGGCAGGAAGGCGAATCCGGTCTTGAGGGCGGAGTAGCCCAGGTTGTCCTGGAAGTAGAACGTGAGGAAGAGGAACATACCCATCAGCCCGGATCCCACCATCAGCGAGCTCAGGAACGAACCACCGCGGGTCCGCTCGAGGATCACCCGCATGGGAAGCAGTGGGTTCTTGGCCCGCAGTTCGATGAACACGAAGGCGGTCAACAAGATGACGGCCACGGCCAGGTAGCCCAGCGTGCTTCCGGCCGTCCAGCTGCTCTGGGCGGCCCGGGTGAATCCGTAGACCAGAGCCACCAGTCCGCCGGTGACGGTGATGGCTCCGGGGATGTCGTAACTGGTGTTGCCGTGGGCCTTGCTCTCGTGAACGATCGGTATGGCCACGATCACCGTCAGGATGGCGATGGGCACGTTGACCAACAGGCACCACCTCCACGAGGCGTACTCGGTGAGCACCCCGCCCATGATGAGGCCGATGGCGGCACCGCCGCCGGAGATTCCGCCGTACACACCGAAGGCGGTGGCCCGCTCTTTCACCTCGGTGAAGGTCACGGTGATGAGGGACAGGGCCGCCGGGGCCAGCAGAGCGGCGAACGCCCCCTGCAGGGCCCGGGCCCCGAAGAGCATGGGGGCGTTGACGGCGGCGCCGCCGAGGGCGGAGGCCGCCGCGAAGCCCAGGAGGCCGATGATGAAGACGCGCTTGCGCCCCACGTAGTCAGCGATCCGGCCGCCCAGCAGCAGCAGACCTCCAAAGGCCAGGGTGTAGGCGGTCAACACCCACTGACGGTTGTCGGTGGAGATGTGGAGCGCGTGCTGGGCCGAGGGCAGGGCGATGGTGACGATGGAGGCGTCCAGCACCACCATCAGCTGGGCCACGGCGATCACGGCCAGGGCCAGCCAGCGCCGGGGGTCAGGCCCATCGGCCTCCAAGGGGTTGGGCGGGGATCCCAGTTCTTCGGTGAGGGTTGACATAGGTGCTCCTTGACGAACGACTTGGTGGGGTTCGGGACGTGGAAGGGGATTTGGGGACGTGGAAGGGGAGAGCAGTGAGGTATTGAGAGGAGATCGGTGGGAAGCGGAAGAAAGAAGCGGGGCAGACTTAGGTGCGGGGTCGGCGGCCTAACAGCGGAGTAGGGGGAGGACCACCTCGTCCACCATGTGGGCCACGAAGGCGTCATCGATGGGCTCTCCGCTGATCACCAGCCGGTTGAAGAACATGGCGGACAGCACTTCATTGACCACACCGGCATCCGTGCCGGCCTCGAGCTCGCCCGAGGCCACGGCCCGCTCGAGGATCTCGTCCAGCATGTCCTTGCGGGCGTCGATGACCTGGCTCCGCATGAGGGCGGCCAGCTCCTGGTCCTTGTGCATGGCCGAGAGCACCCCGACCAACAGGGCCGAGTCCTCAGCGGACATGGCGGCGTTCATGCACTCCAGCGTGGCCACCAGGTCACCCCGGAGCGAGCCGGTTTGGACCGGGGGGAAGCTGGCATCGCACTTGCGGCGGCGGATGGCCTCCACGACCACTTCGGCCTTGCCTGACCAGTGGCGGTAGATCGTGGCCTTGCCGGCGTGGGCCCGTTCGGCCAGGGCATCCATGCTCAGCCGGTCGTAGCCCACTTCGATCACCAGGCTCAGTGCCGCGTCGAGGATGGCCTGCTCCCGGGCCTCCGCCCGAGCCCCGCTGGGCCGACCGACCCGGCCGGTGCTTTCCTCCACCTCGGCGATGCTCATGCCCGATCCCTTCGTGTAAAACGGAACGGTTCCGTCTCACTAACCATAAGGGATGTCGAACCAGAACGCAACCGTTCCGTTCCGATTTTCCGGTAAGCGCAGGTGGGGGAGGTGGACGAAGACGGGACGGTCGCACCTCGGGCGGTCTGAGCGTCCGGCTCTACGGGACCTGCCGGCGTGGTCTGGCTCACAGGGAAGACTGGAGAGTATGAAGCTCAGCGCAGCGGTCATCGACGAACTGCTGGTGACGCCCGGGGCTCCGGCCGGCTTGGCCCACCGGAGTACCTCCGCCCTCAACGCCCCGAGGCTGAACGGGGACGGTTCGCAGGTCAAGAAGCTGGCGGAAAAGGACCTCGAGGCGTCGGTGAAGGAGCTGGCCGTGGCCCAGGAAAAACTGTGGGCCGACGGCACCCGGGCGCTCCTGGTGGTGCTCCAGGCCATGGACGCGGCCGGCAAGGACGGGACCATCCGACATGTGATGTCCGGGGTCAATCCTCAGGGCTGCACGGTGGAGGACTTCAAACAACCCTCCACCGATGAGCTCGATCATGACTTCCTCTGGCACGCCCACCGGGCCGCTCCCAAACGGGGGATGATCGGGATCTTCAACCGCTCGCACTACGAGGAGGTCCTGGTGGTCCGGGTTCACCCCGAGTTGCTGGCCCGGGGCAAGGACGCATCCGACGTTGCTCCGTCAGAGCAGGTGTGGCGCGGGCGGTACGAGGACATCAACACCTTCGAGCACCACCTCGAGCGGAGTGGCATCCGCATCGTGAAGATCTTCTTGCATGTCTCGCAGGAGGAGCAGAGGTCCAGGTTCCTGGCCCGCCTGGACGATCCCGACAAGAACTGGAAGTTCTCCCTCAGCGACTTGGCCGAGCGTCAGCACTGGGACGAGTACCAGACGGCCTATGAAGAAGCCATCACCGCAACCTCGACCGCCTGGGCTCCGTGGTACGTGGTTCCGGCCGACCACAAGTACGCGCTCCGGGCCTTGGTCGGCGGCATCGTGGTCCACGCCATCGATGGCCTGGACCTCCGTCCTCCCCAACTCAGCCCGGACCAGCGGGACGCCTTGGCCCGGGCCAAAGTCGAGCTGTTGCATGAGCCCGGCTGACGACGGCGGGAGCCTGGTCCGGTTCACCGTGGAGCGGACCATGGTCTCCGCGCCCGAGGCCCTGTACCGGGCCTGGACCGGGGAGTTCGACCGCTGGTTCGCCGCTCCCGGGGCCATACGGATGCGGGCCGAGGTGGGTGAGCCCTACTGGTTCGACGTGGAGCATGAGGGCCGTCGCCATCCGCACTACGGGCGGTTTGTGGCCCTGGAACCAGGTGTCCTGATCGAGCAGACCTGGGTGACCGGCCGGGACGGTACCGACGGGGCCGAGCCGGTGGTGGGGGTGGAACTGGTGCCCGCCGAC
>Ga0182030_10005720_pt1 | contig 26330 bp, 15 predicted proteins | sample 812S3MmetaG_FD_121299 | JGI IMG/M metagenome (GOLD analysis project Ga0182030, IMG submission 121299) | Permafrost microbial communities from Stordalen Mire, Sweden - 812S3M metaG (Illumina Assembly) | ecosystem: Environmental > Terrestrial > Soil > Wetlands > Permafrost | place: Sweden...
CGCCTCAAAAGGGACAAATTCACCATATCCCGCGTTGACGAACAGCACATCGAGCTTGCCGAACGTCTCCTGAGCCTTCTTCGCTAAGGCATCCATATCGGGAAGCGAGGTCGCGTCGCTGTGGATTACGATGGCATTATCGCCAAGCTCAGCCTGGGCGGCCTTGATCGTTGCAGCGGTGCGCCCAGTCACGATTATGCGGGCACCTTCGCTGATGAATAATTTGGCAGTCGCCAAGCCTATGCCGGTGGTTCCGCCGGTGATAACGGCGACCTTTCCACTCAACTTCCCGTCACTGATTCCGGTTAATCTTTGCATAATTTTCCCCATGTTTATACTCGTTGTGTTTGTGAACCATCGAACTGTTTTAGTTGACTCATAAGTTCAATAGTTCCGGAAAAGAGAACAAGTGGACAATCATGTCAAGCTGTGATATTTTTGTCTGATGCGGCCACTTTATCATCCATCTCTTGCAGACATCACCGTGCAGGGCATTTTGTATGCCCTGTCCGACCCCGTCCGAGTTCGCATCTGCGCAGAACTGGCGCAGGCTGAGGGCACCATGAACTGCGCCGCCTTTTTGCCCAATGGCAACACGAAAATCCCCAAGTCCACGATGTCGCAACATTTCAAGATTCTCCGGGAAGCGGGCTTGATTCGTAGCGAACGTAAAGGGGTTGAACTGAAGAACTCGACGCGATGCCCGGAGTTGAAGAAAAAATATGGACCAATGCTTACGGCGATTCTTCAGGCTTACGCAAACGAGGACAAAGAATCCGCGCGGTGAAACCGCCTGGTTGAGTTAACCTGACAATATTTCTTCTGAAATGAACGCTTTGCGTCTTCCAAAAATCGCTGTTATCGCCGGTGTCGGCGCTGGATTAGGTGCTGCTCTGGCGCGGCGGTTCGTGCGTGAGGGTTGCCGTGTCGTGTTCTCGTGGATTAGCACAGGGCATGGCCCGTGAACTGTGGCCGCAAGGCATCCATGTCGCTCATGTCATTATCGACGGCAGCATTGGCGAAGCTGATGGCAAAAGCCCAAGGGAAGACTCGAATCACGAACCGGAAATGCATCCTGATGCCATCGCTGAAGTCTACTGGCAGCTTGTTCTACAGGACCGCAGTGCCTGGACACTGGAACTCGATTTGCGGCCGAACCGGGAAAAGTTTTTTGAATAGCTACAGTTCACCGCTCAGCAGGTTTGAGGTTCAACTCCTCATGGATGCAGCCTTATCTTTCAAGGGCTTGCGCCCAAGCACCCGGCTCGCTGCGGACCTCAGGTCCCCAATGACCACGGGGAGCGTTTGCGGGATGTCCCGGCGACTCCATGCTTCCGGTTCCGTAGTCGGCAAGCCTGGGGGCTTTGAGTAGTGAAGGGCTTATTTCGGACTGTAGGAGAGGAACGATTTTCCATCTTTGGAGGTGAGTTTGAATGCGGGGTAAACCTTCAAGAATTTTTTGACGGTCTGCCAAGGAGCCTTCAAGTGTTCGGCAACCACTTTTAGCGGCTTGGTTTCACTACCAAGGAGGGATTGAATTCTCAGCAAGTCCGCATCAACCAATTGAACACTACCACCCACCTTTTTGACTCCCGTCTTTTTCCACGGTAATGGAAAGGAAGAATCAATTTCACGTATTGCCGCAACTTCGCTCTTTAGCGCCTCCCAATCCTTCAATACCGCTTCTTTCCGTGGTTCCAATTCCCTTCGCTGTTTTGCAAGCAATGCATGCTGAATTTCTTCGGCTGAAAATTTGGAAATCAAATCATCAATGGTCGGTTGTTTTGTTGTCATGTCGTGTTCTTTTGTGCTTGTTGATGTTTGCACCAATATTGAAATATTGATGCATGAGAGATTGTAGAACGGTGAGACCATTGCGGCAACCGGAAAGTCCCCAGGTGAGCAGACTAGTCGCCGATGGTAGTCACGCTATTTGGAATAATAATACCGTTCAAATCGGTGTAGCCAATGATAGTCACTTCACCGTCGCTAATTGCGTCATTAAATGGCACGGCTGGATTCCATGGCACAGCTCGAAGTCCATCAAAGATGTTCGAATATTTGAACCCTACGGGGCCGTCTATGTTTATCGTGGATCGCCAAATTCCTTTACCAATTCTCCCGCGCGGGTGTCCAAGCACGCTTCCTCGGCGCCTTTTCGGGGCGTTCGCGCCTTTTCGTACTGTTCAAGCAGCAAGCCGTTGAAGTACAAATTCCTCAAGGCAATCTCCCGGTCGGAAAAGTACTTTGGCGATTGCCGCAAGTCGGCCCGCTGGGAAAACTCGGGTTGCCGCCGCCACGGAAAGAACAGCTGCGCACCCGATCGTTCGCCGTCGTAGTAATCCCGAAGTGCGCGTGAGAATCCCAATGGTGGCACCTGCCCGGATTTTTCATTTTGGGGTCTGGTGGACCGGGTATCCGCCATCGCCCGGATGCTGGCGTAATCGTTGGTCAATGCGTTGGCGGCTTTGAGAATACCGGCGCCCAGATAGTGATCTGGCTGGCCGGTTTTGGAGCGCGCCGCGGACGCCAGCAGTGCCACATAGACCGCTTCGGCCTTTCTCCAGGAATGCCAGTCGTTTGAGGCGTTGATTTCTGCATAGTTCTCTTGCAGCCAAAGGGCCGCCGCTGCCGCGACCTGAGGCGTGGCCGCCGAAGTTCCGGCCCCATTCAGGTCAATCAAATTCTTGGCGCCGCCGGAAGCCGGGTCCGCAGACGACAAGGCCCAAGGGATGTTCGGAGAAAACGCGGCGATGGGGTACGGATGAAGGAGTCCGTTGTCCCATTTTTGCCCGGGATCCGGGTCATGCAGGTAGCCAAACAACCAGCGGGTTTCCATATCGGCGCCAAAGCTCCCGCGGAAGAGGTAATCACTCCATGCCGACAGGCTGAAAATGTGCATCGCCAAATGCCCGATGCCATTCTTTGCATACGTCTTGCCATCCGCGGTCACGCCCGTCACTCCCATGACACTGCGAAAAGCCGCGGGATAAACGGTGTACGAGGGGACCAGAATCCCCATGTCCGTTCCGATCCAACTGTAGAAGTCGCCCGCGGCCGCGAAAATCGCCGTACCGCGGGCATAGGCTGCGTTGACGGCGTCCGCCCAGATCAGGCTTGGGGCACCGCCGTGGCTCATGGAAATGACATCGCAGTTCTTGGCGCGGCTGGCGTAATCGATGCCATAGGCCAAATCGGCGGTTTGCAGGGAGAAAACCCACGGCGCCACGAGCACCGGCACAACTTGGGCATGAGGCGCGCCACCCAGATAATCCTCCACCGGCTCAAACTGGGGACCGCCGGCGGCTGGCAGCAATCTCACCTTCCGTCCAGCCAGGATTCCCAAGGTCCCGGTGCCGTGCGGTGTGCCCGTGGCTCCCGGCGGTATCGGCTGGGCATCGCCCGGGGTATGCAGCATATTGACCGCATTGGCGGCCGGATCGTCTTCGATGTGCTCGGGCATCGCGACATGGCTGGCATCGAATCCGCAATCCAGCATGCCAATGCGAATGGTCGAACCATATTCGGGAGCGTTGGACTCCACCGTTTGAAGGGCTGTGCGCAGTTGGGAATATTGATCGTCCAAATACCACAACGGTTGCAACCGGCCGGCTGAATCCTTCTTCACCGGCCAGACTACTGAAGGGGGGCTATGAGCCTGGGCCTCCTGGGGCTGAGCTGGTGGGGGAAGTTTTTCATCGGGAGTCTGCTTGATCACCGGCGGGGCGAGGGCGTCCTTTCCAAAGATCAAATTCGGCTCGATGACCATTGGATATTCGCCGAACGCATCGTGGACCACATCCGCAACTTCTGGTGTCAGCCGGCGGATTGCCCGCCAGGTCCCGGTGGTGCTCCAGTGCTTGAGCTGATGGCGTTCGCCTTCGGGGGGCCACGCCAGGAACCAGGCGGCGATGTGGGGCTGCAGCTCGTTTGTCGCGGACGCCAATACCAAGGCCTTGAAACGCCAGCCGTTGGTGCCGACCCTTGACGTGAGATCCCCGGTATAAGGCACCTTGACCAAAATCTTTTCGTCAAAGGCCAGCGACATGGAAATCATCTGGCATCCCTGCAAGATGAGAGCCAACAAAGCCAGAAGACAAAGCGCTTGAAGTTGCTTGATTCGCTGCATGATGGGGCCTTGAAACGGGTTCCCATTTCGTCAACGCAAGACCGTCATGCCGGCGGTATAGCCCAGCTTGCGATAACTCTCCCATTGGTCGTCGTCATATGCCTGCTCAAAGGTCGAATCTTGCGGGAATGCCGGGTGCTCCGCCGCATATTGGACCAGGTCAAGCGATTCACCGTCCACGAGGCTGGGTTTGATCAGCAGGAGCCAGCCGTCGGGGTGCTGCGGGCAGGTTTGATATTTTATGCGACCCAAGGCGGCATACGCCGCACCCGGCGCCGGCGGGCGCCCTGCCTTGATGGAGTTCATCGGCACCACTTTTTGGAGGTTGACCCACTGCTGGACGAACTTGGGAAGCGTGGCGCTCTGGGGGCTGGTCAGCCATTCAATCTCGACCCCAAAATCAACGCGCACGAGCCGTTCCAGAGTGGCCAAGTCGCCGAACGTATAATTTGGATCTTCCCCGGCATCGACGCCAATGATGAAGGGAACCCGGCGTCGGATGAGCTCGTAGAGGGCGGTATTGTCTTGTTCGCCGCCGTCGGTCAGATTCCAGAGCTCGCGCGAGGGCCCGTCGAACCGTCCGCGCCACTCCGAAAGCAGCAGCGACTGCATGTGGAACAAATATAACGGCAGGCGTTTGAAGCGCTGCCAGAGATTCGGCGGGTATCTGCCCGGCCGTTCGCCTGCCTGGATGCCGGAGTGCCACCAAAACCCGAGCCGCAAGTTGAGCAGCCCCATGAACAGAGCGTTAAGCGGTGAGGTTGCCCGGCCCCGGCCGGTGGAAAAGGCCGCGCCGGAAATGCCCAGCCAGTCGCCCAGCGACAAGGTCTTGACGACGGCCGGCTGCAGATCGCGTCGGGCCAGCGGGTGAAACGTACCCGGATCGGCATTCAACCGGATGGCCTGCAAGGCCGGCGGCCTGGGGGGAACGCTGTGGCTGCCCTCGATGCAGAGACGGAATTTCATCCAGCGGGGAATCCCGCACGGCTTGGCCCACGTGGCAAAAAAACGCCGGCCCACGCTGACGCCAAATGAACCGATGGTCATCAACAGGCCCTTTCGGTCCCGAATTTCGCGTTGTGAGGCCTGGTCCACGGTTTCGTTGAGGCACACCGAAATGAGATGTAACGGGCCCCCGTTTGTTTCCGGCCGATATTGGAAATGAGGCAGGTCGTCCTCCGGCAGAACGGTCTGCACATTGGCGGCCAGCACGTCATTCCTGGTGGTGCGGGATTCGTTGGACGCGCCCAAGAAAGTGCGTGTGATATGAGCCGCATAGTAGGCTTGCAGCGAGGAATAGTTGAGGAAATCAAAGGCCGGGCCTATGGCGGCGGAAAACAGGAACGCCACGATGATAAACACGTAATGCTCCCAGACCGCCGCGGTCTCAAGCAGACAGTGCGCGGCGAAATCCAGGGCATAAAGCAAACCGAGGGCCAGGATGACGCCAATGGCGTTGATCAGGAGCGAGACCGGCAGGCTGGTGCGGCCCTGCAACAGCTTCATGGCCAAGGGCCGGAACAATTGCATGATCGGCGCCAGCACGGCCAATCCAGCCATCACTTTGGGCAGGGCGGCGATATGGGCGCTCTTCCCGGCCAGCGAATCCAAGACCACCCAGGCGAGCGCAATGGCAAACAAAATCAAAGCCTCGCCCACGCCACGGCTGAGCCGGTTTCTCACCGCCTGGCCTTCCACGGTGAAATCGTCCCCGGTGTCGCCGGGTACGGATTGGCGGGCCGCTTCCTGCCAGAACCAGGCCAGCGCCAGCACGACCAGCGTCGGTCCCGCATAGACGACCCCGCCAGGCCGAACCAGCGCAATGGCGCTGCCGGCCAAAACTATCAGCCACGCCGCGAAGGGATAGGGGGAGACCGAGCGATACGATAGCGGTTTGGGCGCCAGCCAGAAGGCCAGCATCATTGGCAATATCACCAACCCGGCCACGGCCACCGGCACCCACCACCACGGCGACAGCGCCACCGGCAAGCGGCTCAGTGCTGCGGGCGGCTCGGGCGCCCAGCGCTGATAGCAGGCCAGATGGCTGATGCCGGTCAAGGTGCCAAAAACGGCAAACAGAAGAACCCCCACCACCAGATACACCGTGAAAAGACTGCGGAAGAAATTTCCGAGCACAATCAACCAGTCGCTCGCGCCCGCATCGAAGAGGTAATTGGCCTGGGTCCGCAGCCACGAAAGCGGGCCGCTCTTGTTGTTGACCAGAATCTCCTGGGCCCGGCCGCAGGGATCGGCCACCCCGCCGACCCGCTCCCGGGTGAAGAGGCGGCCCAGAAAACCTGCGGTGAAACCGCCGCCGGAAACGCTGGACAGATAATCAATGTGACGCAAGCGGCCGGTCTGGGCGATTGCCTGGAGCACGCCGAGGCTGAAGGTCGCGCTCCGAATGCCGCCGCCGGAGAACGCCAGTCCCACGATATGTTCGACGGGTTGCGGCTTGGCACCGGCATTCGCTTGCGCCTTGGCATCCGCGGGTGAAGGCGCTGCATGCTGCGGCCCGGCGGCGTTCTGGTGATCGACCAATGCCCGGCTGCGGCGGGCCCGGATGGCCTGTTCCTCGATGGCCCGGACTTCGCCCGGAAAATTCTCCTCCCAATCGTCGGTCAAAATGGTGGCCGCGGCTTTTTCGCTCACCATGAAGATCGGCGCCAAGATGAAGTACCCGGGAATCTTGGGAAAAACCGAGGCGTCCACCACCCGCAACCCGGCCACGCCATGCACGCGAAAATGACTGTCCACGACCGCTCCCTTGTCCTTGAGGCTGGCGGCGTCCTTCTGCCAGTGATCGCTCCCGATCCGGCAGGTGCCGCAAGCGTGGTGGCCCCAAGCCTCGTTCTTGATCCAGTCCTCAAGCGTCCAGGCCGGCAGGTTTGCCTTGCGGCGCTGCTCATTTTTTTCGGCCAAGTATTGTTCCGGTTGCAGCTCGCGGACGAAGGGGGAGCCCGGCTCGCGGTTGATGGCCTGCACTTGCCGCACGGCGTCAACCAGGGCGTTCAAATCCTTTTGCCAGCCGGGCACGCCTCCTTCGTCGAAGGAGTGAAAGCAAATCTTGGGAGTGTCATACGGATTGGCGCTGCGCAGTTGCACGGTGCCGCCGTTATTCCGCGTATAGGCTTTTAAGATCACCCAGGTCCATAGGTTCCGTTGATCCGTGCCGCCACCCTTGACGGCCTTCAATAGTTCGGCGGACCAGCCCCAATAATAACCGCGGAAGGCGGCGGGCGCACCGAAGGTGAATAAATCCGGATCCGGGGCGTCTGCCGCGGATTTGGAACGGTGGATGATGGCGAGGGTGCCACCGTTGGTGGCATAAAGTCCTTCCCGGTCTTTGAGCCATTCGGCTTGCACGTGATCATTCGGGTCACCCGGCTTGAAATCGACCGAATCCAAAGACTTAAAGGGAGTCTTCAACTCGCTCAATACCCCCACTTCATACCGGTCTTGCAGGTTGCATCCCACCCCCGGCAGATGAACGCGCTTCGTAATCTTTTGGTCCGGCGCCGCCTGCCCGTTGATTTCGTCAATTTGGTGTTGGTCCCCGATCCCGCTCAGCATCAGCAACTGGGGGGTGTTAAAGGCTCCGCCACAGAGTATCACTTCGCCTTCGGTGGAAGTCCGGGACGTTCCGGTGCTGTCGTCCCGCTCCTCATGCCGCAAAAAGATTTCCACTGGTTTGCCGGCCCGGGTTTGGCACTTGGGGCTGGCACGGTAAAGGTAATCACCGAGGAAGCCCCGCACCCCGATGGCCCGCGGAATCTTCAGGTTCGCATCCTCCGCGAACAACACTTCCGTCACTTGCACGCCCTGCGCGATAAACAGGTGTTCGGGGCACCTTTTTTCGGTTTCGAGGATGAACTCTCGCAACCCGGCGCGGCGGCCTTTGATGGAGCCGCCAGATTCATCCGTCAGCTTTGAGTTGCCGTCCCCGATGCCGGTGGGAATCAGGAAGACGCCGCCGTCAGGATTGGCGGCGCGAGTGGAAGCGTCGTTGGGATCAAACGACCGGGTCAGGCCCAGTTCGAGCAGCACGCGTTGGAGGAAGGCCGTCAGGCCGTGGCGATTTTCAATCACTTTAAAGGCGGACTCGATCAGCACTTTGGTCAATTCCGCATCGGTCTCGATGATTCGCTTAATGAGTTGGGGGGCGATGAAACTGGTCGGCTGCCATCCTTGGCGGCCATGGCCGCCCTCATCGAGCAGGAGTTTGGGATTGGCCAGGCTTTGGACCGCAATCCAAGCCCGGTAAAGCCAGCCGAACGTCGCCGCCAGAAAACCGCGATACGTTTCCAGGTAGAGACACTCCTCGAATTTCGCGAAATACGGCTGCATGTTCTGGGCCCGCCAGGAATCATCGTTCGTCAGGTCCGCAATCGAATCCCAGTCGGCATCGTTTGGACGGATCACGATCATCGCGTGATGCGACGTGCAACCGCCGAGTCCTGAGGATCGCGGATAGAAGATGCCGCCGGTGCCGGCCGCGTCGTCGTGAAGGGGGTTATATTTTTGGTCCTGGCGCTGACGGTCGCTGTTCGCGTAGTGCCGCACCGAGAACTGCCAGCTGAGGTCCGGATGCTCCGTGGACGCCGCGTGGAACAGCGGCGCGTCGTGCACTTCCCCGGCGATCTTCGGGTCGGGCCCCGCCTCGATCAGCAGCACCCGCTTTCTCGCGCTCGCCAAGCGGCAGGCCAGCGGTCCCCCGCCGGCTCCGGAGCCGACGATGATGTAATCAAACGGAGAATCCTGTTTCCGCGCGGCGCGCTGCAACATGGCTTCGGCCATGACTGGAGTTGTGGCAATCATTGGCAAACGGTCCGGATTGCGCTCGCTAGAGCGTCTTGAGGAAGGCGATCAAGTCTTCCTTGTCTTGTTCGTTCTTCTGCGGATCGGCATCCAGCGCCTCACCGAAAAAGTGGCCCCGATCCACAACAAAGTCCGGGCATTTGCTGGCCTTTAACAGGGACTCACCCGCCCGGGCGGAGAACAAATCCCACGCCTTTTGGTCCGTCAGACCCTGGTGCTTGATTTCCGCCACTGCCAGGGTCATGGAAACCAGGGCGCCGGGCAATTCCGGCGAATCCGGATCCAGGTTCATGATTAAATTCACCGGCGTCCCATGCGGAATTGGGCCAACGTTGATCGGAATTGGGCCGATCAAGCCCAGGAGCGCTTTTCCGTTAACAAATTGCGGCAGGGCGATTCCGATTAAAATGGCGACGGCAGTGGTAAAAACGAAAAATATGCGGCTCAAACCGGGCAACGTCGGGGTTCTTGTCGGTCTCCACGCAGTCACCACCACGGCCAGTGCCAGCAGAGCGACACCCACCCAGATGGCTCGCGAAACCAAGAGGGCGACGCCGATTCCCCCCAGAAGTATCACTATCACCGAGCGGAACGACGCATCACCATCCGGCTTCGCTTGGATACATAAAACTCCCGCAACTCCCAAAGCCAGTCCCAGTATGATCCAACCGGAGATCGTAAATGGCAGGAAGGCGGCCAAGATCATCAAGACTTTGCTGATCGCGCTACTCGTACCGCCAAACTGGAGGACGGTCAGCGGTAACGCCACCAGCACGGCGACCGCGATGAATACCAGCCCCAAGTACCGTGGCTTGGCCATCCAGGCCAGCCCTATCGAAATAACGGCCAAAATGAGCCAGAACCAGAACCACCGGGTCAGAAATTGGGCCACGACCGGCCCGGCAAAAAGTCCGTCCAGCAAAGGACGGACAAATCCCGGGGCGAATCGAATAGCGGTATCGTTGGGCAGGCGATAAATGAAGCCGGGATCACTCGCGGCTGCGCCCTGCGTTTCGCCTCGCAAATCGCCGGATCGCCTCACGATCAGGTTGCTGTCAATTAATACATTGTGCAAACCCGTGATTTTCTCGTCGGCTTGAACTTTCGCCAGCCAGTCCCATTCGGCCGGGGATAACACCAAGGTGGAGTTGGTACGTTGGGAACTCCATAAGATGCGCCGGATGCCGTCGTAAAATTGCACCAGCCGGCCTTTGACGGACGGATCGGGGAAGTAGGCGCCCAAGGCATTGTTGTGCAGATAGGGTGCCGTGGCCCAAAGGCTGACCAACGATGCCGGACGGTAGTAGCCGCGTCCGCCTCCCGGTGCTTGGAATGAGTTATTCGTTCTGGAGACCGAATCGAAGTATTCAATGCCGCCGACCGCGGGCAGCTCCTTGTAAGTAACGGAACTGAAGTTATCCCAAATATGGTTGGTGAGGCCGTTGCTGGCCATGGCGCGCGCGGAAGGCGTGTAGGTAAGTGTTACTGGCACGCGAATATCTGTGGAAAGATAATTTGCCTGCCAAAAAGGAATCCGGTTCGTCTCCGGATCGCCATCCAAGCCTCCTTCGTTGTCCACCATTTTTAACAAAAGATTGGTATAACTTTGATAGCTGGGGCTCTGTTTGTAGGCAGTCCAATTCGTGGCGTCCATGGGCAGCACATAAGTTGAGTTCGTGGGGGCCGGCTCGGCCTGCCAGGTCTCCCCCTGTGCCGGGCGGGAGAAGGTCACCTGAAACCCCTCTGGCTGTATGCTGGAATGACAGATGGCGCAGTTGTTCAACCAGACCAGGCGCCCGCTGATGCGCTTCTCCGGCGGGTCCATTTCCAGCGCCAGCTTCGCGGCGCCGCTTTCGGCTTGCCCGTCGCCGGCCTTCGCGTCAGCGAGCTTCATTGGCTGCGTGCTGGCATGGGACGATTGGGAATAGAAGTTGGTGTTGGGAGCCGCCCCCATGGCCTGGCCAGAATAGGCGGCGGTGAAAAAGGCCGCCAGGTAACCGGCCCGGTAACGCTCATTGGCCTGCCAATAAACCGAATTGTGCTGGCAGACGTCGAGCCGGAAGGCCCGCTGCGGCTTGAATCCCACGACCAGGTTGTCGCAGCGTGCCCATTCCTCGTAGAAGGTACCGATGTTCAAATAGACCCGTGCCAAAGCGCCAAATACACCGATGGAATCCGCGCCGTCCAGCAAGACCCGCGGGGTATACCGGTACTCGGCATTGCCCAGGTTGGTCTGGCTTTCGATGCTCTTGACCAGCAAATTATCGGCGCTCTGTTGCTCTGGCGGATTCAGCTCCGCGCGGGCCAGCCGCGCGTTGACATTAAATATGGAGTTGATCGTGTTGGCATTGTTGATCTGGTCGGAACTGACCAGTGACGTGTCGATGGTGCCCGGTTGCTGGCTCGCCAGAAAGTGATATAGGAAATCGTTGGTCTTCAACAAATCCGCAAATGCCGGCCGCGGATTCCAATATTGATTGCCAATGGTCGTGGATAGGTTCGCCCAATCGGGAGCCTCCGGATCTTTGGGCGGATTCAGCGGATGCGGAGCGACGTGACAAAAACCGCACGACATGCCAACCCGGAAAGGCCGGACCAGTTTGGGATCCTGACTGATCTGGGTATCGCGGTAATAGCGGTCCCCTTGGTTAATGACCTGGTTTGTCCAATAGACGCGCGCGGCTGCCGGGCCGGGCCCCACGCCGAAGAAGTCGGGATTGGGAAACAGCCGGAGACCGACCACGCCGCTGGGAAAGCCATAGATCGTATAATCCACGCCATCGCCCATGGCTTCGAGTCTCGTCAGGACATTTGAATAGAGTTCCGCGTCGCCAACCGGAAACAAGTCGAACTGCCGCCCGGGCGCATTGGGACGTGTGGGAGCGGCTTCCCAAGGAGGAGGGGAAAGCACTGGCCCATGGCTAACGTAACCATCCGGCAAATCGGAATTGGCGGTTGAATCCCCAACCGGGAGATCCAAGTAAAGGCCGAGAATCGTCTTGGCCGGATCCGCATTGGACTTAAACCCCGGCTGGTTGATCAATCCGGCTTGCACGAAGCGGTTCGTGCGGTTTCTGGAATCCACCAGAATCAGGAAGTCCGTAATCCCATAGCCATTTTGTGACAGCCAGTTCCAGAATCCTTCATTGCCGGCACACCAAAGCACCCAGGTGTTGCGGCCCCGAATGGCGTCGCGCTCATGGTCGTCAATCACGCCGTCCCCGTTCTGGTCGAAGTTCAACGGGCGCAGCGGATGACCCGGCTGGCTCTCGTCCGGCACCATGTCCATCTGCCAAAACAAGTCCCGCGCCTCGGCGGGAAAACATTCGGCAATTCGCTGCGTGACCGGCGTGCCACCGAGCGTTTTTCCACCCCGCGGCTCATCCAGCGCTTCACCCGGCAACGGCGCGGGGCGATTGTCGGGCGCCGGCTGGTGGCAGGAAGCGCACGAGGCCGCTGAACTCCGGGGTTCCGCTTGGGAAGGCTGACCCGCCAGGGGCGCGGCCGGCTGGACCTGGGCGAACGCGCCCACGACCAAACCGTTTAGGCAAAAGAAGAGCAACCCGTTTGCCAGAATCCTTTCGCAGACATTGAATCGTCTCGTGCTCACAAGCCAAATCCTCTCCAGAAATCGTGACGCTGATTTATTTATCCGCCTTTGGTGATGCCTCTTAACACAAAGAGTAAATAAAAGATAATCTTCTGTCAAGGATTACTACTTGACATAAGCGCGGGGTTTGTATAAGCATTGTAGCATCGCTGGAAAAGGAGAGACTATGGCAGATCATAATGACCCAAACGCGGTAAACTCAATCTTCTCAGACATAGACTACAGCGCGGCGGACCTTTACGACTTATTCGGTTTCCCCACCAACGGCAACCGCTCGGCCTTGCTGGCCCTGACTTTTTCGGCCACGCCCCGGGCGGGCGAACTGGACAGCGACGTGCTTTACCGGCTGTTGCTGACTTCGCATCCGCGCGTCGCCTTTGCCAAGCCGCCGGAGGTCAGCTTGGAATCCCTCCTGGGTTATTTTGAGGCCGTCAAGGACAAGTATCTCGGGGAACTGAAAACGGCCGAGGTCCGGGTAACTGTGCTGAAAGATCAGCGGGCGCTGCTGAAATTCATCGGGTTTCCTGGTGGCAATTTTTCGACTGAGATCGCCTTTGATCAGGTTGTTCCCATCAAAACACCCGATGGCCAGACGATTCAGGCCTTCATCGGTGGCCGGGACGACGCCTTTTTCAACGACCTGACCGGCTTCTTCCGGTCCATCAATTACGCCCCGCAGTTTTACCATGTGCCTCACACCATGACCGAGGCGCGCGAGCTGCCCATCCCCAAGACCCTGCTCGAGCTCGAAGGGAATGATTTGTTCAATTACCGCCCGGACCTCCCCAAGTGGGGCTTCACGCAACGGGATGGGACCACGCCGAAACTGGATTTGCCACCGGGGCCGTGGGAATGGAAGGGCAATCGTTTCAAGAAGGACGCGGATGGCAATTACCGGTTTGTCTATGATGGCAGCGATTGTCGCGCCGGGCAGAATTGCAACGCAATCATCCTGGAGATACCCCATAGCTTCATAACCAAGGACACGGGGCGTGACCGGATAGTCAATGCCTGGGGCGAGAGCTGGGTGCTCAAGGCCGCCCACAAGGTTGAATCCATCCCGGACGAGCCATCCTGGCTGAAGCATCCATGGAAAGTGTTGCGGGAGCGGGAATTGGATGACGAACTGCGCCAGTACAAACTCGTGGACACAGATGGGCAGCCCTTTGCGGACGCCGCCTTGAGCGAGCGCGAAGACGACCGCCAGTTGGGGGCCAACAACTTCTGGCTGGGGCCGCATTTCGTCAAGCGGCTGGCGCACCTCGGCTGGGGTTTTGGGCCATCCATCAGTGCCTTGGGGTTGGAGACCTCCTTTGATCACGATCATTCACCGGTTTCCGTCCACCGGGTGTACGATTCTGCGATTGCTGCTTTCCCGCGCGCGACGAGGACCCTCTTTCAACCGCTGAACATGCCGGACGATTCGTGGAATCCCAAAGGTCTGGATATACCGTTGCGGCGCCCGTTTGAAATCTTTGTGCCCAACGTCTGCGCCATTGACATGGACACCACGGGCACGTGGCCTTTCGGACGCCGGTTGGAGGATCAGGTGGCAACGCGTTTTCTAGCCATGTTTCTCGACATGTCCGCGAGTCTGAACGGGAAACCGTACCATCTGGATCTGCTGGGGGATCCGGCCCTTTGGGCCGCCGCACCGATCGTTCCCAAGACGCCGCCAAACCCGCTCAAGAATGACAAAGAATTTCTCGCCACGTTTCCCTACCTCGCTGATCCTTGGCCCGGCGCATGGTGATGGAGGGGGCGCATGGCGGCCACCCGATGACAGCTTTTGATGCAGAACTGGCCAAGGCGCGAAAAGACATTTCCGCTTTGGAGTTGCTCGCGCAGCGCGACCCGCGGGACCCCGAAAAACGCGTGCGGCTGGCCTATCGGCAATTCCATCAAGCCTCACTCACCGGCAGCGAATCCGATTTCCGGGCCGCAAAGCAAACCTGCGCGGAAATGATTCGCGACTTTGGCCCGAAGGAAGATATCTGCCTGCTTGAGGCCAATATCGCCGGGCGTTTTCATTGTTTGGCGGAAGCCAGGCAGGCTTTGCAAATGTGCCCGTCATTGGCCCGGCGCATGGCTGGCCGTTCCCTGCTGGCGGACCTCGATTTCCAGGAAGGCCGCTACGATCAGGCGCATGCGGCGTGGGAGGATTTGATCGCGGAACAGCGTACCTGGGACAATCTCGCCAGGCTCGCGCATTGGAAAGGCAAGCTGGGGCAGATTGACGAAGCCGACCAGCTCTACGAAGAGGCTGCGGGAGACTTGACGGCCAAGGAAATGCGCTCGTTCGCCTGGATCGAAGTGCAACGCGGCGCCTTGGCGCTGTCCCACGGCCGACCCAACCAGGCGCGGGCGCATTACGAGCGCGCGAGCCGGAGTTATTCCGGCCATTGGTACACCGACGAGCATCTGGCGGGGTCGCTGGCAGCCGAGGGCAAGCCGGAGGAAGCTTTGGCTTTATTGCAGAAGGTCAGCGCGCGGGTTCCCAAACCCGAATTGAAACAGACTTGCGGCGAGTTGCTGCGGTTTCTTGGCCGGGCCGATGAGGCGCAGCCCTGGCTCCAGGCCGCCGAACAAGCTTATCTCTCATCTGCGCAGGAAGGGGCGGTTCATTACTATCATCATTTGGCCGATTTCTATGCGGACGCGGGAAGCCAGCCGGCTGAGGCGGTGAAATGGGCGCGCAAAGACGTTGCGCTGCGGGCAAACTTTTCCACACAGTCGGCCCTAGCGTGGGCGTTGTATCAAAGCGGAGACGCGGCTGAAGGCTTGGCTTGGATCCGTCGGGCGTTGGCGTCCGGTGTCCAGGACGCCGGCATTTTCGCAACCGCTTCAGCCATATTCAATGCCTGCGGAGACGCCGCCGAGGGCGGACGCTACGCCCGCGCGGCGGCGGCGATCAATCCCAACGGACAGAACTTCCACATGCACCATTAAATCGGGTTGGAACATTCCCGATTGCCCTGGCCGATCCTATGCACAACCCTTCCCCTCGCGGTGCCGGGTCCGAGTTCTCAGACATTGGCCAAGCGGCGCTGATCTGTATCGAACAGCGAGATTTTGCCGGCGCAATTGCCATTCTGGAGCGAGCGGCGAAGGCAACTTCGACCGGCGAGGGCTCCGCCTTGATGGGTTTGGCCTATTTTCAGCTCGAGAAATACGATTTGGCCGCGCATTGGTATTCCGCCGCCCTGGCCACAGCCGGCGCCAATCCCGACTGGCAGGACATGTTGGCGAAGGCGAAAGCCAATCTGATGGCAGAAGTGCATGTGCATGTGCCCGACATCACGTACTTCAACCGCCGCGAATTGCTTGAGCTTTCCGTCGTGCCCCCGGGAGAGTTGCCGCTGCCGGCCACGCCGCGCGCGCCAATTTGGGCGGAAAGAGTCCGCCGCAGCGTGGGCACCTTCCTCGGGTCGCTCGCAACCCTGGTGATGGAGACTTTGACGCATTTGTGGGGATCAATGGCCGGCTACCGGGACCGGGTCTGGACCAACTGGTATCGGAGGCCCTTGTTCCTCGGCATCCTCACGCTGGCGTATATGCGCGAGAAACTGAACAAAGATAATCTGCGAAATACTTACCCGGCAGGCGTTCTGACGGGCTTTCAACCGGCGAACTTGGCGCCGCCGGCGGGCGTGATGGCCTTTCGCACGGCCGATGGGAGCTGGAACAATCTGGCCAACCCCAAAGAAGGGGCCGCCGGCACACGCTTTCTCCGAAATGTCAGTCCGGATACGGTGCGGCCCGAAACGGGCGGGCGGCTGATGACTCCCAATCCCCGGGAGATCAGCCGCAAGCTGCTGACCCGCCACGGCGCCATGCGGGAGGTCCCGTTTTTGAATTTGCTGGCGGCGGCGTGGATTCAGTTTGAAACCCATGACTGGATCAACCATGGAGAGATTGTTTTCAACGATGCGCACGAGATTCCATTGGCTCCCGATGATCCCGCCCGCCGGAAGTATCACCAGACCAAAATTTTTGTGGGCAAAACGCAGCCGGATCCCACCCGGATGCCGGATGACCTGCTGCCGGTAACGCATATCAATGAAGTGACCCATTGGTGGGATGCGTCGCAAATTTACGGCAGCGATCTGGCCACGCAAATGCGTCTTCGCTCCTTCGCTGGCGGGAAGCTGAGACTTGCGGCCAATGGCACGCTGCCCCTCGACGCGAAGGGCGTTGAAGCGACGGGGTTCCAACGCAATTGGTGGGTCGGCCTGGCTCTGCTGCACAACCTCTTTGTCAAAGAGCACAACGCGATTTGCGATCACCTGAAAGTCTCCTATCCCCATTGGGAGGATAACCGGCTCTTCAATGTGGCGCGGTTGATCAATGCCGCCGTCATTGCCAAAATTCACACGGTGGAATGGACTCCAGCCATTCTGCCCAATCCCGGCCTGAACGCCGCCTTGAATGCAAACTGGTTCGGCATCCTGACGAATTTGTTTGAGTACGGCAAAGATCGGGTGACCTTATCGGAGATCAAAGTGGCAAATCCCGAGCTTGGCGGGGTGGTGGGCAATCCGACCAACAACCATGGACAACCCTACGGTTTGACGGAAGAATTCGTGGAAGTATATCGGCTGCATTCACTGCTGCCGGACACGCTTCGGCTCCAGCGGATTGGCCGGCAGGAATTGACTGAGCTGGCTGTCCCGGCGACCCGCCAGGCCGGCTCGCCAAAAATCACCGAACAATTCGGCGTCGCCAATCTGTTGTTTTCTTTTGGCACCCAGAATCCCGGCCAACTGGTGCTCAACAACTATCCCCGGTTCATGCAGGAATTGAGCATACCGGGCAACCCCTTGTTTGACATGGGGGCGGTGGATATCCTGCGCGCCCGCGAGCGGGGGGTGCCCCGCTATAATGAATTTCGCAGGCAATTGGGACTTAACCCGATTGGCGCCTTCGAGGATTTGACCCCTGACCTGGCGCAAGTAAGGGAACTGAAGGGGGTGTACGGCGACCGGCCCGAAGACGTGGAAAAGCTCGATCTCATGATCGGCACGCTTGCCGAAGGGCACCGGCCGACCGGCTTCGGGTTCGGTGAAACCATGTTTCAAATCTTTATTCTCAACGCCACCCGCCGCTTGCAGGCCGACCGGTTTTACACCGATAACTACAACGAGGCGACCTATACCAGGGAGGGGTTGGACTGGATTGACGGCGCCAATTTAAAGACCGTATTGCTGCGCAACTACCCGGAACTTGCCGCCACCGGGCTGGCCAATGTCACAAACGCCTTCGAGCCGTGGGACACCGGCCAAATGCTGGATCCCGCCCGGCACCCCCTCCGCGCCCACGAACCAGAACTGAAAAGCAACCCGTGGCTTGGCGATGCGTTTCGAATTTGACGGTGAGCGAGCAGATGACGCCGTTTGGTAGCCGGACGAATCCGAATCTCGTCGCTGCCCGTTTCCCTTTGAAGCCGGGCCGGAAAGATCAAGTGGCGGTTAAATCATTTCAGCCGTACGACCGAGTGAAGGAGCCATACAACATACGAAAGTATGACCCACAATTAAACGAATGCACTGGTGACAGCCCGGTTCGGCGCTGTGTAAAGTGGCAGTATGTTCACACCAGTTTCAAGCGTCAGGCCTCTGTTGCAGTTCACCCGGAAGCTCAGTCAACACATCCCCAACCGCGCTCGGCGGAGTACGCGCGGCGCGCAACGGCAATTTCCCGTCAGTTCGGTTTTGAAGGAGTGCATGATGCCACGAACACCTGCGTTGTGGCTCGTCTCAGTCCTCTGTGCCTTCTGTCTTGCGGATACCTTGCCCGCGCAAACCACCGCGACCCCGGCGGCCGTATCCGCAGTAAACGGCACGCCGCGGCTGGCGTTGGGTCACCCCTGTACCCTCTGGGATAACCAGGACGTAGCCGCCTACAAAGCCTCCCTGACGACTGACCCGGGTCTGAAGGCCGCCTTTGGGGAATTGCAAGCTTGGGGCAACAAGCGCATTGCGGAACCGCTCAATGTGCCCGCGCACCAGTTGGAGGCGGATGGCACGTGGACGTTTCCCGAATTCAAGCGGGGCTACCAGGACACCTCCGGCAAGTGGAATTGGGAGTGGAATTTCAACGGCACGCTCCAGCAGCGCGCGGGTGATGTTTCCAACCTGGGCATGCTCTACGCACTGACCGGCGACGACAAATACGCGGATTTTGCAAAGCAGATCCTCCTGGCGCTGGCCGACGCTTATGGCAATGGAAAAGGCAGCACCATTCCCGATTCGCATGGCTACGACCATTTCGAGGCCTATGGCTTTGACGGTGGCGATGTTGGCATGTTTCTGGCCAAGGCGTGCCACGGTTACGACCTGACCTATACCGTGCCCGCCCTCTCCGCCGAGGATCGCACGCACATTGAGCGTGATCTGATCCGGCCGCTGGCCGAGCACCTCAAGAAATCCACGTTCATGTACACCAACCATGGGCGTTGGGGCATGGTCTGCCTGTATGGCCTCTTCGTCACTGGGGAGACACTTAACGATCAGGCGCTGGTGGACTTGGCACTCTACGGACCGGGCGGGACAAAGGACAAGTTAACCGGCGGGTTCATGGATTGCTTCAAGCCGGCTTGCCTGCGGGAAGGCGTGGTCTGGGGTGAAGATACGAAGATTGAGGAGCAGATGGCTGCCGTGTGTGTGCTGACGACGGTCGCTGAGGTGATGTGGCACCACGGCGTCGATTTGTACGGTTATCAGGACACGGCCCTGATGAAATCGTACGATGCCGCACTGGGGTGGGCTGGGAATGACGACATCTCGAAGCTGCTCGCACTCCCTGGGATCGACGCGGATCAGTACGCATTCCGCCGCTACCGTGATCCCCGCTACCTGCCGGTCGTCGACAGGCTCAAACCGGGATTCACGCTGGCGATTGGCGAACACTTGCCATCACTCCCTGCGGGAGCAGCGATGGTGAAGTGAGGCCAGGTTCACCGCAAATGACAAATCAAACCATGCATTGTTTATCGCGGCCGGACTATCGGATTCCGGCCAAGACCAGAAAGGTTCCATGCGACTGCTGATCAAGCTATCACCCCTTTGGGCCGCCATCATGCTCGCTGGCGTGCTGGCCGTCAGCGGTTGCTCCCGGAAGTCGGCCGGCACGGCCAACGCCCCGGCAAATGCGCAAACCAACCAAGTCGTTGAGACCGCAAATGCCGCGTCGCTGGCGCAGCCGGCACCGGCGACTCCGACCATTGCCCAGGCCGACGGCCAGCCGAACATGGCGGAACTGGATCGCGTGGCGCGGGTCTGGATGCTCCGCAATCACCGGCGGCCCAGCGGTTGGGAGGATTTTGCCGCGAACGCCGGCGTAGAGATTCCCCCGCCCCCGCCGGGAAAGAAATACGCCCTGAGTAGAGACATGCGGGTCACGCTGGTGGATCGCTGAGGAGTGCCCATTTTGTTCATGCTATGAAACTCATCTCCAGCCGAACTGATCGTCCAGATCGATGCCGATTTGGTTTCACCTTGATTGAACTGCTCGTGGTCATTGCCATTATTGCCATCCTGGCGGCAATGCTGCTGCCGGCGCTGAGCGGCGCCAAGGCCACGGCCAAGCGGACGCAGTGCGCCTCGGGTTTGCACCAGCTCGGCATCGCTTTCCCCCAGTTCTGCTCCGATAATGGCGATATGTACCCTCCGGCTGGTTGGGTCGGCACGGCTGGGAACTACCAGATTAGCTGGGACTCCTGGCTCAACGGGTACATCGGGGGAAAGGCGCCCGACAGCGACCTGCAGTACGGCTCGTTGCGTCCCGAAGAGACTTCCAAGGTCCTCGTTTGTCCCGCTGATATCTTTCCCAAGATAGGCTACTTGGGCGGCGCCGAGCCTGATATCCTTGCGCTAAGATCCTACGCCATGATTGCGTGCGGGACAACTTGGGGCGCGACCGGCGACTTGCAGCGCGATCCCAAAAACGGCCTGGTTGACTTGAGCCAGCCGGGCAAGGAGGGGGTGGGCATCTACTGGGAGGACTCCACCAGCACCAAGCCGAATTTTGCCGCCCCGGGGTACCGAACCTCGGTTGTGCTGGATCCATCCGGAACTATTATTTTGTGCGAGAATACCCACGGCCAGCAATGCGCCGGGAATCAGTGGACCTGTGCCTGCATCGCGCCCGAGCCCCCGGGAGGCGGGAATGGCAACAATAATGACGATGTTTACCAGATGCGCCTCCCGATAGTGCCGCAGAATCCGGACAGCTTTACTGCCTCCGAGAACCAGGGCGGGCTGGTCTATAAGGCCCAAAATTCGCGCTTTAACTACCTATTTCACGACGGCCATGTCGCCGCGCTGAAAGTCGAAGATACCGTCGGTGGCGGGACCGTCACGGCGCCCCTGGGAATGTGGACCGTGACGCGGGGAGATTAGGCCTTTATTCCATGCTGAGGATGCCGCGCCGCAGCGCCATCATGGCGGCTTGGGTGCGGTCGTTGGCTTTCAACTTGGCTAAGATCCGGCCAACATGAATTTTCACGGTGATTTCGGCCAGGTCCAACACGGCGCCGATTTCCTTGTTGCTTTTGCCGTCGGCGACCAGTTTCAGCACCTCTAACTCGCGGGCGGTCAGCTCGGCCCGGCCGGCCCGCGCGGCCAGGCGGGCGCCGATCGCCGGGGAGATGCGCTGCTTCCCGGCGTGGATGGCGCGAATGGTTTCAATCAATTCCTCGCGCGGCGCCGACTTGAGAATGTAAGTTTTGGCCCCGGCTTGGATGGAGCGATAAATGTCCTCCTCGTTATTATGCGTGGAAAGCATGATGATCACTGCGTTGGGAAACTCCTTGCAAATGGCGCCGGTGACTTCGATGCCACTCAGGTCGGGCAATCCCACGTCCATCAAAACGATGTCAGGCTTTTCGTCGCGGAATCGGGCGATGGCTTGCTGGCCGTTGGAGGCTTCGATGTCCACCGACATGTCGGCTTCGAGGTTGATCGATTCCGTGATTCCGATGCGGACGACGAAATGATCGTCAACGACCATGATGCGAATTTTTTTGTTCATAGGCCGTTGGGGGAGTGATTTGGCTCCAGAAGGTCGCCCGGGGCGGTCACCACGGTGATGACGAGATCGGTGCCGCCGCTGCGCTGGCTGGCCAAGGAGAACGTGCCGCCGATTTTTTCAGCGCGTTCGCGCATGTCCAGCAATCCAAAATGCCCGCGGCGGGGTGAGTTGGCCGCCGACACATCGAAGCCGATGCCATCGTCGCTGATGGTCAGCCGCACCGAGGTTGGCTCGTAAGCGATGCTGACGCTGATTTTCTTGGCGCGCGAATGCTTGAAGGCGTTGGCCAGCCCCTCCTGGCCGATGCGCAGCAAGTTGTGCTCGGTTAACACGGGCAGCTTTCGCGGGATTCCGGTTTGGGTGACGAAGACTTCGATTCCCATTTCATGAAACAGTGGATCGGCGATTTCCTTTAGCGCGGCCTCCAAGGTGCAATTTTCCAACAAGTGGGAGCGCAGCGCCCACACCGAACGCCGCGCTTCGGAGAGGCTTCGTCGCGACATGCTGCAGGCCTGCTCCAAATGCCGCTGCTCGGTCGGCGAAGCGCCGGCGGATTGCGCCTTGATGGTGTCCAACTGCATCGTGATGGCGACCAATTCCTGTTCCAGCGTGTCATGAAATTCGCGCGCAATACGATCCCGCTCTTCGATCACGCCTTCGCGGCGCACCTTTTCCGCGATAATCTTGGTTTGCCACCGCACGCGCCGGTCCAGGGCCATCCCCCACGCCAAACCGACCAACAAAACCAGCATCATGACGCCGACCACCCACAACAGCCGCGCCAGGGTCCACCACGGCGGGTGATGCAGCACCACAATGTCCCCCTCTGCCCGCAACAGGATCTGCACCGATTCGGGCGGAAAATAAAACGGATTGGACCCGGATCTTTCGCGCGAAGGAGTGAAGCCCGGAATCCATTTCAACGGCGATTGGGCGATAAAGATTCCCGTCAGCCCAAGCTGGCTGCCGTTGCGCAGCGATATGCCGGTGCCATTGGCCTGGCCATTTGCAATGTCCGCCGTCATGACGGAGTTGGACGCCTCCAGGACCAGCGTTTGCTGTCCTGGTCCGTTGATGAGGTTGATCAAATTCGCCTCCACCCGCACGAGTACGTAGTCGTAGGTCTCGGGCGACCCCAGCAGCGACTTCAAGTCCACCGCAATGGGGGCCGGTGCGTCGCCATGGCGCAAGACCTCGACGGTGGCATCCTCCAAAATCGGGATGTAATCGCCGAGGGCGGTGTATCCGGAAACCGTCACCCGGTCTCCCGGCGTGAGCGCGGTGGGCTGGGCCAGCAGCACGCAGAGGCCCTTGCCGTTGTCCTGGATGAATACTGCGCCGTCATCTTTCTGCAAAGTGACGACCCCGATTACTTTGACCCGATTGCCATAGTAACCGCTGGAATTAAATCGTGCCAGGTTGGCGATGGATACCATCCCGGGTGAATCCGGAGGCGGGCTCTCGACGACCACATCGTCCAGGCTGGACACCGCCACCCACGGCAAGCAGAATTGGCCCAGCGTGTTGTAACGCGAGTAACAGACGCCGCGCACGCGCACCGTCGTGCCGATGTATTTGCTAATGAGCTCGGTGGCGTTGGATCGGTCGAGGTTTTGGATTGAAACCCTCAATCGCTGTCCGTCCATTGCCAAGTTCAAGTACTTCCGCTCCGCCAATACCGTTGCCGACCGCACGCCGCCGCTGACTTCAATCCGCTGGCTGTCTTCCTTTCCGGTAAAAAGCTCGTTCATCGTCACCTGGTGCGGCATGGGCAGGGGGGCCTGGCCGGTCAAGCGCACGGCCACAGCCCTGACGACCGGCGCGAAATCCCCGATATCCGTGGTGCCTGCGATTTCAACCGATTGCCCGGCGGCAAGTTTATCGCACACGTTGGTGTCCAACACCACATAGATGCCGGCCGTCGTATCCTGAACAAACAAATCATTGGACCGCGGATCGCAATAAGTGACCACGCCGCGGAGCCTTACCGGGAATCCTTTTTGCGCCTCATTCGGCGTCAATAAGCGAATCTGCAGCACATTAGTAAGGGCTGAAAGATGGTTTTCCACCAGCGGCGCGGCCCCGGCGGCGCGGCTGGCGGCGGCTGAAAGGAAAAAAAGCACTGGGGCGCAGAGGATACTGGAGCGCAGCAGACCCATTGACTTTCGGAATGAAAGCCCGATTTCGAATCTTGTGGACATAGGCACAATGTGATCCAGTGCAACGGCGGTCGTGGCCCTTAGTATATCAAATCACCGGATTTTTACAGCATACTAAAGTATTACGGGGAGTTAAACGAATGCACTCATGACAGCTCGAGTCGGCGCATGGTAAAGTCACCCTATGACCACAGACGTGTAAACCATCAAACCTCAATACTGCTACCATGAAAATCATTCAAAGTGCCATCGTTGTCGCCGCCATCGTCGGAACGCTCTCCGCCGCCTCTGCCCAAACGACCAACGTCATTCTTCAGACTGATTTTGATGGCGACGCGGGTCAAGGGAATTATACCGGCGGCTACGCATATTGTGTTGCCGGCACCGACGCAGGCAACCCCCTGCCCGTCAGCGTCAACAACCTGGGCGTGACGGCCGGCGTCGGGGTGGGCGGCAGTTCCGCCTATGAAGCTTCGCCGAATTACACGGATCTCGCGACCGATCCGGGTTGGGCGAACGCATCCGCGTGGGATTATGCGGAGGTGGCCTGTGGCACTGACTTCGGCGCCCCCATCACCGCAATCACGCCGGCGCCGACGCTGGACTCGCTAATCCTGAGCGCGGATGTTCAGGTTTCGGGTCTGGTGCCCGGCCAGTACGGCGCCAATGTGCTCGTTTCCAAAATGCAATTTCTGGACATCAACAACAACGTCATCTTCGACTTCAACGGGTATGGCGGCTGGGCCAGCGCGAGCGGCTTTACTCACATTTCAGTGCCCCTGTCCACGTTGTCTTATGCCAGTGACGCCAGCAATCCGGTTACGGATCTGACGAACGCGGCCGTGGTGGGCTCGATTGCCAGTTTCGCCGTCGAATTCGAAGTGGCCCAGACGGTCGGGGTTTTGGGCGGCACCGGTGCCAATCAGCTCATGCCGATTTATGGTTTCACCAGCACGGGGACATTGGTGGTGGATAACGTCGAGCTGATTCAGACGGTGAACACGAACACGGCGCCGACGCCACCGACGCCAACGGTGGAGAAGGTCATCTGGCAGGCCAATTTCGACAGCACCTTGCCCAGCGGCTATGACTACGGATTCAGTGACCGGGATGGATCTCCCGCCGCCACCGGCAGTTGGGCCATCAACCCGACGGGCGGCGTTGGCGGCAGCGCTTCGCTCGAATACACGGTGAACCTTTCATCCTGGAGCAGCAGTCCGCCCATCAGCTACTCGGGCTTCGGCGAGGGCGCGAATGAAAATCCGCTTCCCTACGCGCTCACTTCCTCCAGCAAAGCGTCCTATCGGGTTTACCTCTCGGCCAAGGTGGGCGGGACCGCGGCCGGCGTCACCAGTGTTCCCGGCAGCGTGGACCTTAGCTTCTTTACTCCGGCCCAGGAGGTGTATGATCTGAATGCGTCTTTGTCGGTTTCAACGAATTGGCAATCGTACGTATTTGACGGGGGAACGAACCTGCAGGTGGCCACATGGCTTACCGGGGCGCAGCAGTTGTTCAACCAATATGTCACGAGCGTTAACCAGATGGAACTGCAGATCAGCATCCTGGGAAGTCCGGACATTGGTGCGCTGTTTGATTATGCCACCAACGCCACAGTTGACATGGACAACATCAAAGTCGTGCAGTTGGTTCCGGGACTTGCCCCGCTCACCCTCCTCCGGACCAAAGGCCAGACCAGTGTCCTGTGGGCGGATCCGACGACCGGCGGAACGGCGAAGCTCCAGGGCGCGACAAGTGTCAATGGACCCTATCTTGACGTTGCGGGCGCCTCCTCAGCCACGGCATCGCCTTACACTGTGCCGGCTGGCAGTCAGCAACAATTCTTTCGAACCGTGTGGGTTCCTTAGAATATAGTTTTGCCTTACCTACGCACATCTATGTCTCATAATAGCACATCTATTCTTAACGTAATCCGGCGTCAAGCCTGGATCCTCGCCAGCCTCAGCTTGTTTGTTCCAAGCGCTCTTGCATGGAATTGTACCACCTGCGAGCAATTCGGCACGTGCTCGGACGGATCCTGGGTTATTACCCAGGACGTCTGGGGGGCGGCTACTAACTGGCAACAATGCCTGTACAGCGACTCCCACAGCCAATGGCAAGTGGTCGCCAACCTTCAGGGTCAGACGTGGGTGGGGTCCTATCCTCATGCCAGCGACCCCATCGGCCAAGCACTCGACACTGTTCTTGCCAGCCCCGCGCCGCTGATGGCCGCTTGGAACGCCAGTTACCCGACGGACCACAAATTCGATTTTGCCTATGACTTGTGGCTCAATGGCACGACCTACGAGGTTATGATCTGGTTGAACTGGAACCAGACCGCCCCCATTGGAGGCAATCCGTTCACCAACGCCACCATTAACGGCATCACTTACAATGTCTACGAGGGGGCCGGCGGCAGCGGGCCGCACTGCATTTCCTTTCTGCCCCAGAACGGCATGATGGATACGGCGACGAATTTTAATCTTGGCAGCATTCTGGGCTGGATTAACAACCTTAAATGGAGCGGCGGGCCCGGGGGCTACTACTGGCAGAATCCAAATTTCGAAAGCGTGCAGCTGGGTTGGGA
>Ga0182030_10005722_pt1 | contig 26328 bp, 20 predicted proteins | sample 812S3MmetaG_FD_121299 | JGI IMG/M metagenome (GOLD analysis project Ga0182030, IMG submission 121299) | Permafrost microbial communities from Stordalen Mire, Sweden - 812S3M metaG (Illumina Assembly) | ecosystem: Environmental > Terrestrial > Soil > Wetlands > Permafrost | place: Sweden...
GTGTGGCGGACGCGGGCGATAAGGGAGAGAATCTGGGGGTTGAGGATGCCGGTGTTAATCATATAGCGAGGAAGCTTCAAAAAATTACCGTGGATTGTCAACGCCGCAACAGCACGGCACGGGGCCGGCGCTCCGTTTCGGGGGCCGTGGGCGGCTGTGCGCTGGGGCCGCCGCCGGGGCTTTCAAGCGGCCAAATCCGCGGGCGCCGGGTCGTGTTGCTGGACCAAGCGGCGCATTTTTTTGACGGCCGAACGCAGGTTGCGCGCTTCGAAGAGCGTGGTGCCGCTCACAAAGGTGTCCGCGCCCGCCGCCGCGCATTCCACTGCGGTCTCGAAGTTGATGCCGCCGTCCACCTCGACCCGGTAGGGCAGGTTCAGTTCGCGCCGCCAGAGGGCGGCCTGCTGGATTTTGGGCAGCATTTCATGAATGAAGGACTGTCCGCCAAACCCGGGGTTGACGGTCATGACTTGGATCATGTCCACCATGGCCAAATAAGGCTGCACCAAGGCGATGGGGGTTGGGGGATTGACGGACAAGCCGACCTTCTTGCCGAGCGACTTGATCTTCCAGATCAGCGCGGCCACCTGCTCGCCGAGTTCGACGTGGACGATAATCTGATCCGCCCCGGCCTGCGCAAACGGTTCCAACAGGATGTCCGGCTGGGAACACATGAGGTGAACATCAAAAAACACCTTCGTCAACGGGCGGACGGCGCGGACGACCTCCGGGCCAAAGGAGATGTTGGGCACAAAATGGCCGTCCATGATGTCCAGATGCAACCAATCGGCACCGGAACGACCGGCCCGGCGGGCCTCCCGGCCAAAATGGGCATGATCGGAAGCCAGCAGCGAAGGAGCGATAATCATCGGGTGATGATAGGCCAACCGGCAGGGCAAAGAAAAGTAATCATTAATCAACTGGCGCTGAGGCGCTGAACGGGTTTCTCGAACAGCATCTGGTGGGCGTCCGCGAGGATGTTCGGGATGCGGGCCGCGAAGGGGCTGTGGCGCAGCGCCGAGGTCAAATCCAGTTCGCTGAGTTTGGCAGCATTTTGGCCGGGGAACCAGTGCTCGGCCTGGCCCAGCAGGTTGTAACGCATTTTGCCCCAGGCCACAAGGTCGAGGGATTTGGCGTAGGTCCAGAGGCGGAGGATTTCGGAAATGTTGATCTGACCGGGGACTTCGCCGTAGTTGGGCAACCCCTCGAACCACCGGGCGTGCCAGTCCGCCCCCACCACGCGGTCAATTTCCGCCCGCAACCGCTTTTCGATGGGCGCGATGACCGCGGGGATCTGATCGTAATGGTCCAAGGCCTTGACATGCTCGTCAAAATCCCCGGGCCGGGCGGGGCCGCAACTGAGCGTATGGACTTCCGGTCGCGCCAGGCAATAGAGGTCGTTGAATTCCATGGGACTGAGCGGGGCGCAGAGGTCCACCAGCTTGGGGGGCGGTTCGTAGAGCTTGCCGCCCTTGTCGTTCGGGCTGATGATGAATACGCCCATGTCCTGCCGGCGGGCCGCCTGCACGGCGCCCCAGTTCAGGTCGTTGATGAAATACCAGTGGAGGTTTACGTAATCGAACTCACCGGTGTTGATGGCGGCCTCGATGACATCGGGCGTGCCGTGGGTGGAAAAGCCGATGAACCGCACCCGCCCGTCGCGCTGCAATTGGCGGGCGGCGGCCACGCAGCCGTTTTTGCCCAGGGACCAATCCAGCAGTACCATGGTGTTGATGCCATGCAGGGAGAACAAATCCACGTAGTCGAGCTTCAGGTAACGCATGGAGGTCTCGAAAGTCTCCAGAAATTCCCTGGCGGTGGCTTTGGGTGCCACCTTGGTCTGCACAATGATGCGATCGCGCGGCAATTGCGGCAGCACGGCACCCAACTGCATTTCGGATGTGCCGTAGCCGCGGGCGGTTTCGATGTGGTTGATGCCCAGTTCCAAGGCGCGATGGATGGTGGCCGCCAGATTTTCCTGGTTGGCGTGCGGAACATCCTGGGGCGGAACATCCTGCCATTTGTATTGGTAGCGCATCCCCCCGCAGGAAATCACAGGCAGCGACAAACCGGTCCGGCCAAAGCGTCGGTATTTCATCCACGCAAAAATAGGGGGTCGCGGGGGGGATGGCAAGGGGCCGGCCGGCAAAAAATCACAAAATCAGGCTTGCCACGCCGCGCCAGGCAAGGTATGGTTCATGCTCTTTTGCAACTGAAATAAGAATTTATATGCGTCGCCCAAAAGGTATCAAAACGAAGAAGGCCGCGGCCAAGCGGTTCAAGATCACGGCCACCGGCAAAGTCCTGCGTCGTCACGCGGGGCTGCGCCATCTGGCTCAAACCAAGCTGCCGAAACGGCGCCGCAACCTCGGCAAGACGGAACTGCTGAATGCCGCCGATTCCTACCGCATCACCCAGAGCATGCCGTTCAGCCATCGTGGCTGAGCGCCGGCCGTTCATTTTCAATTTTTAAGATAATATGCGAGTTACCAACGCCCCCGCCTCCCGCAAACGTCGTAAACGGATGATCACCGCCGCGAAAGGTTTTCGCATGCGGCGCTCCAAGCTTTATCGCTACGCCTCCGATGCCGTTGACCACGGCCGGCAATATGCCTACCGGGACCGCCGCCGCAAAAAGCGCACCTTCCGCTATCTCTGGCAGATCCGCATCAATGCGGCCGCCCGCGCGGCCGGCATCACCTACAGCCGCTTTATGGAAGGCTTGAAGGCCGCCAAATGCGCCCTCGACCGCAAGGTCATTTCCGACATCGCCGCGACGGATGCCGCCGCCTTTTTGGAACTGGTGAAGACCGCCCGGGCCGCCCTGAGCGCCAAGCCCGCCGCCACGCTGGCCAAGAGCTGATTTTAAAGAATTCCACCAACCGGGCGGCCAGTGATGGCCGCCCGGTTTTTTTGTTTGCCGGTGCGTGGCTGATGTTTGAATTTTACTTTCTTCGCCTCGCCTCGACCTTCGTCAGCCGGCCATATTCTCGGCGCGCACTCGTTCTTCCAAGCTTTGCTTCCGGGGCGGGACGTGCCATGATGGGTCATGCAGCGGATTCGCCAAGCACTCGGGTCTTTGATGGTGTTGCTCATTTTCGCCGGGGGCCTGTTATTCGGGGTGGTCGCGTCACACTGGTTGAAACGGCCGGCCGGATTGCAACTCATCGGCACGGCCACGGTGGTGGAACGGGTGCAGGCGCAGTCGGACCTGGTCACCGTCAAGTATGTGCTGGAGAAAGTGGTGATCTTGGACGCCCCGCCGCAATCCACGCTCGGCCAGTTCGTGCAAGGCGACAACCGTGTGCTGCTGCTCGCCCATGGTATTGTGAAGGCGGGCGTGGATCTCAAGGCCATCACCCCGGCCGACGTCAGGATTGCCGGCAAGAGCATCACCGTGCGGCTGCCGGCGGCGCATATTACGGACTGTTATCTGGATGAGGATCAGACCAAGGTGATTGACTGGAAGCAGGGGTTCTTGCGCGCCTTTGACAAGGATTTGGAACAGACCGCCCGCCAGCAGGCGGTGGGGGACATCCGCAACGCCGCCCGGGCGAGTGGCATTTTGCGCGACGCCGGGGAGCGGGCGCAATGGCAGCTCGCCTCGTTTCTCCATGAAGCCGGCTACGACCATGTTAACTTCGTGGGTGAAGGAGCGGTGAAACCACCCGTCCTGCCGACTGATGACCGGCCGCAGTTTTAGAGCGGGGCGAAGCACGGAACCGCCTCATTCGTTCGGGTCCGGCGTGTTTGGCTCCGGTGTGACATTGGCCGCTTGGACCATGCGGATGGTCATGTCGCCGACGGCCACGTTGGTGCCATTCAGTTGGACCGCTCCGACTTTGAAGGCGGCTCCGCCATAGGACAGCACCGTGGCGTTGGGCGGTACACCGTCTGCGCCTGATCCTCCAGGGCTTTGGGTAAGGGAGGTCATGACCAGACCGCCGATGCCCACGGCCGAAAGAACCAGCCAGATGAGTTTAAATTGCTTCATGGGTGCCGTGAGTTCAATGAATCAGGTGGCGCGACGGATGTCAACCGTGCCAGTGGCCGGCTGGGTCCATGAGGCGCACTTGTCCCCGGGAGGCGCGGCCGCGCCGCGCGGGGACGCTTCACGGTGCGAACGGGTGTGAGCGTTTCGATCGGCCTGTCTGCTTACGGATGTTGAAGCGGCGTAAAGGCCGCGCTCCAAGCGGTTTGCAATCGGATGCCAGGTGGCGATAAGTCGGGCTCAATGCGGCGCCCCGCACGCGCAACCGGCGGTGGCCGGGCCGGGTTCGTAATTGAGGTACGGTCCGAGCCAGCGCTCGACTTCCTGTAAGGGCAGGTGCTTGCGCAGGTGATAATCCAGGAGTTGATCGCGACCCAGCTTGCCCACGGCGAAGTATTTGGATTCCGGGTGCGCAAAGTACAGGCCGCTGACGGAACTGCCGGGCCACATGGCGTAACTCTCGGTCAGCTTGATGCCGGCGTGTTTCTCCACGTCCAACAGCTTCCACAGAACGCCCTTTTCCGTGTGGTCGGGGCACGCCGGATAACCCGCCGCCGGACGGATGCCGCGGTATTGTTCGGCGATCAGTTCATCGGCGGTCAGCTTCTCCAACCGGCCAAAGCCCCATTCCTCGCGGACCCGCCAGTGCAGGCATTCGGCAAAGGCCTCGGCCAGGCGGTCGGCCAGGGCCTCGGCCATGATGGCGTTGTAATCGTCATGCTCCGCTTTGAACCGTTTGACCAGTTCATCCAGCCCGTGCCCGGTGGTCACGGCAAACGCGCCGAGATGGTCCGCCTGACGGCCCGCGCGCGGGGCGATGAAATCGGCCAGGCACCAATTGGGGCTGCCATCGTCCTTGATGATCTGCTGCCGCAAAAAATGGAAACGGGTGAGGACTTCGGTGCGGGCGGGGCTGGTGTAGAGTTCCACGTCATCCCCCGCGGCATTGGCCGGGAACAGGCCATAGACGGCGCGCGGTTGCAGGAGCTTGTGCGACACGATCTGCTCCAGCAACGCCTGGGCATCGGCAAACAGCTTGCGCGCCTCCTCGCCGTGCTTTTCGTGGTTCAGAATCGCCGGGTAACGCCCCCGCAGCTCCCAGGTGTGAAAGAACGGTGTCCAGTCAATATACGGAACCAGTTCGGCCAAAGTAATGCGCGCGGAATGCTGTGTGTTGAGTGTGGTGGTCGCGGCGGACAGGGCGCGGATGCCCGTAAACTCCGGCTGCGGCAGGTCGTCAAAACCCAGTTTCGCGGCGCGGGCGCGGGCGTCGGCCAGCGAAATTAATTTGGCCGTCTGGCCGCCATGCTGGGACCGGATGCGGTCATATTCCGCCCGCAATTCGGCGACGAAATTCGGTTTCTGTTCCGTGCTGATGAGGCTGCTGACCACGGGCACGGCGCGGCTGGCGTCCAACACGTGGACCACCGGATGCCCGTAGTGCGGCGCAATCTTCACCGCCGTGTGGGCCTTGCTGGTGGTGGCCCCGCCGATCAACAGCGGCAGGCGCACCCCCTGCCGTTCCATCTCCCGGGCCACGTGGGCCATTTCATCCAGCGAGGGCGTGATGAGTCCGCTCAGGCCGATAATGTCCACGTTCTGCTCGCGGGCGGTCTGGAGGATCTTTTCGCACGAGACCATCACGCCCAGGTCAATGACTTCATAGTTGTTGCAGGCGAGCACCACGCCGACAATGTTCTTGCCGATGTCATGCACGTCGCCCTTGACGGTGGCCATAAGCACCTTGCCGGCGTTCTTGGCCGTATTGCCGCTGGCCAGTTTCTCCGCCTCCATGAAGGGCATCAGATACGCCACGGCCTTTTTCATCACCCGCGCGGATTTGACCACCTGCGGCAGGAACATTTTGCCCGTGCCGAACAAATCGCCGACCACGTTCATGCCGGCCATGAGCGGGCCTTCGATGACCTGGAGCGGCTTGGCGTATTGCCGCCGCGCCTCCTCCACGTCCGCGTCTATGAAATCGACAATGCCCTTGACCAGCGCGTGCGTCAGGCGCTCCGCCACCGGCGCGGAACGCCAGGCGTCCTCCACCACCTCCGCCTTGCCCTTTTGCTTGACCGATTCGGCGAACTTGATCAGCCGCTCGGTGGCGTCGGCACGGCGGTTGAGCAACACGTCCTCCACCAGTTCCAGAAGGTCCTTGGGGACCTCCTCATAGACCGCCAGCATCCCGGCGTTGACAATGCCCATGTCCAGGCCGGCGCGGATGGCATGGTAAAGAAAGGCGCTGTGCATGGCCTCGCGGACCGCATTGTTGCCCCGGAACGAAAACGAAATGTTGCTGATGCCGCCGCTGACTTTCGCGTGCGGCAGGTTTTCCTTGATCCAGCGCGTGCCCCGGATGAAGTCCACGGCGTAGTTCGCGTGTTCCTCCATGCCCGTCCCCACGGTCAGCACGTTCGGGTCGAAAATGATGTCCGACGGCGGAAAGCCGACCCGCTGGACCAACAGATCATAGGCGCGCCGGCAGACCCCGGTCTTGCGTTCAAAGCTGTCCGCCTGGCCGCGCTCATCAAACGCCATCACCACCACCGCCGCGCCGTAGCGCCGCACGAGTTTGGCGTGATGCAGGAATTTCTCCTCGCCTTCCTTGAGCGAGATGGAATTGACAATGCCCTTGCCCTGGAGGCATTTCAAACCGGCCTCGATGACCTCCCACTTGGAGGAATCCACCATCACCGGCACCTTGCAAATGTCCGGTTCGGAGGCGATCAGGTTGAGGAACCGCGTCATGGCCGGCACGCCGTCAATCATTCCTTCGTCCATGCACACGTCAATGACCTGCGCGCCGTTCTCGACCTGCTGGCGCGCGATGGCCAGCGCCGACTCGTAATCGCCGGACTTGATGAGCTGGGCGAACTTGGGCGACCCGGCCACGTTCGTCCGCTCGCCGATGTTCAGAAAGTTGGCGTCCGGTCGGATGGTCAGGGCGTCCAACCCGCTCAATCGCAGGAGCGGTTCGATGACCGGCACCGTGCGGGGCTCTAGCCCTTGGACCGCCGCCGCGATGGCCCGGATGTGAGGCGGGGTGGTTCCGCAGCAGCCGCCGACGATGTTCAGCCAGCCGTTCTGCGCCCACTCGCGCAACTGCGGCGCCAGCGTTTCGGGCGTTTCGGGAAAACCCGTCGGCAGCAGCGGATTTGGCAGCCCGGCGTTGGGATAACAACTGATATAAACGGGCGCCAGCTTGGACAACTCCTCGATCAACGGGCGCATTTCCTTGGGGCCGAGCGCGCAATTCATCCCCACGGCCAGCAGGGGGACGTGCGAAATGGAATTCCAGAATGCTTCCACCGTCTGGCCGGTGACGCCCCGGTTGCTGCCGGCCTGGATGAACGTGACCGAGGCAAGAATGGGCACCACCTTAAGGTCCGGGTCCGCCGGCGTGCCGCAGGGCAGGGGATGGATGCCGCGTTCTTCAAAAATTTCCTGGATGGCAAAGAACGCCGCCCGGGCGTTGAGCGTGTCAAAGATCGTTTCCACCAGCAGCACGTCCGCTCCGCCGTCCAGCAAGCCGCGAATCTGTTCGCCATACGAGGCGACCAGTTCGTCATAAGTGCAACCGCGCGCGCCGGGGTTGTTGACGTCGGTGGAGATGGACGAGGTTTTCGTGGTCGGGCCGATGGCGCCGGCCACCAGGCACACCCGGCCCGGCTGCGCCGCTTCCACGGCATCCGCCGCGCGCCGGGCGCATCCCGCCCCGGCCTTGGCCAGTTCATACGCCAGCGCCTCCATCCCGTAATCGGCCAGGGAAATGGACTGCGCGTTAAACGTGTTCGTCTCGATGATGTCCGCGCCCGCCTCCAAATACTTGCGGTGAATGCCCTCAATCACCGCCGGCTGGGTGACATTGAGGAGGTCATTCAACCCCTTCAAATCCTTCGGCCAGTCGGCGAACCGGTCGCCGCGATAATCCGCCTCCGCCAGTCGGTGGCGCTGGATCATCGTTCCCATGGCGCCGTCAATGATGACGATGCGCTCGCGCAGCCGGCGTTTCAATTCCTGGATCCGGTTCAATTTCATTCGTTGAGTTTGCCCGTGTTTATTGGATGTGCGGACATCCACCCGCAACATACCCTGTGGGCGACGGGCCGTCAATAGTTAAATATCAACCTATCCTGATACGAAGATATGTTTTTGATTCACCTTAATTCACCCCAATTCGGCCGGTCTGGCGCTGGATTTACCTGGACATACCCGGACTCAGCCGGACTCAGCTTGACCGGTGGCTGCAAGGTAGGACAGGCTTCCAGCCTGTCATTGGACAAATCAATCACCACCCACAACCTGATTCAAAGGCCGGATTTGGTCGGATTCAGTTCGATTCCGCCGGCTTTGGACCTTGGACTTCAGGCTTTGGACTTGTTTCCCTGGACTCAGCCGGACTCACCTGGACCGCAAGCTGAGGTTGGGACAGGCTTCCAACTTGTCATCCATCATTGCATTTGCAATAAAGCCAACCCCCACTTTGATTCAAAGGTTGGATTAGGTTGGATTAGATTGGATTCCGCCGACTTTGGACCTTGGGCTTTGGGCTTTTTGGCCCAGAGCCCAGAGCCCATTTGCTGCCATGTCAAAGATCAAAGGCCGGCCACCAACCATCCGCCGTCCGGGCACCGGCCCAAATCTGCTGTATAATTTACTATCTTTTCACCTTGGGTCAAATTGAAAATTCCCTCCAGCCCGTGGCGGGTTCTGGCGGAGCGGCGCGCCGCGTTTTGCCGGCCGCCCCCGGGTCGGGGAAACCATCGCTTTGGCCGCGTGTCCGGCGGAACGCGCGACCGGGTCCTGGAGGGCGGCGGTCCGCTCGCACCTTATCGGCAACTGATTTTTGAATTTCCCCCCTGCTCCGCACCTTCCTGCTTGATTAACCAACACGACCATTACAAATTTGGATCATGTCATCCATGTGATTACTGACATGACCAACCTTCCCCAGGATTTTTTGGCGGCCTTGGAGCAAGCCGGGCTGGCCGATTTCTTTGCCGGTCTCCCGCCCTCGCATCAGGGCGAGTACCTGAAATGGATTGGCGAAGCCAAACGCCCGGCCACCCGCGCCGTCCGCATCGCCAAGTCCATGACCCTGCTGGCCGATAAACGCCGTAAACCAACCGCACCACGCCGCGGCCGCTGACAAACCGTTGCCTCAAGCTTCATCCCGGCATTGCCGCCGCCGGCGGAATATTTGTCTGGACAAACCCAAAAAACATTATATCCCGGTCATATTGTCGGCTTCCTCCAAAGCATGCAGACTTTGGCGCGCGGGCCGGCCCCGGGAGAACGTATGAAAAGTGTCACGGCCACGCATCCGGTGATTGTGGTTGGCGCTCGCTCTGATGAGCGCTCCATTGTCAAGGAGGTGATGATGAAAACGGGCGGCTTGTTGCTGCTGGCGGCGGCCTTCGGCGGTTGCCTGCTGCCGGAATGGGTCCGGGGCGGCGCTTATGATCTCAGCCGGGTCAACGGAATCCAGGCGTTCAGCGGTTCAGAGGCGGCCAAGGAACTGCTCGGCAACAATGGTTTCGTGGTCGCCGACCCTTCGTTCAAACAGATTTTTGAGCCCTACATCAAAAGCCCGAGCGTCGAGAAATCGTCCGAACAACACCCCCTCGGTCAGTCCCTGCCATCGTTTATCACCACCGACTCGGCCTGGAACACCTATCATGTGCTGTTCGAGGAGGGGGTGAAGCAACTCGAGGACATCCAGAGCCGGCGGCTTGTCCAATTCTCGCGCGGCCTGCTGGCGGCGGCGCGGGATCCCCAAACCGGCGACCCGGACCTGGTCTGGTTCGCCTCCGTAGGCCTGGCATTGCAGGACGAGCCGTATCGTCAATCGCTCATGCCGGAAGTCAAACGCATGGTGGATGGACTGCGGAACGGTTCGGCCCCGGTGCCCGTGCCCGTCGGGTTTGACCAGTCCCCGCTGCAATATCGCGCGCAGGGCTTTTACACCCGGTCGCCCGCCTTGAGCGATTATTTTGCCGCGCGCCAATGGTATGGCGGCGTGGTGTTCCGCCTGGCCAATGCGCGCGAAACCAAAGCTGCCGTCGCCCTGTCGGGGCTCGTGTCGGGCCGCCCGGAACTGGTCGCCAGGTGGCGGCAAATGTCCGATCCCTTCGACGTGTTTCTGGCCCGCGCCGAGGATCGCACCATTCGGGAATACGCCGAAACAGCGACCAATGTGCTCGGCGCCGGTTTCACCCAAGGTTCCATTTCCAGCGCGCAATTGGCCGAAATCCAAAAGCGGCTGGCGGCGCGGCTGCCACTGCCATGCGTCAGCGATCAATGGCTGACCCCGGAACAATATGCCGGGTTTCCGAACGAGACGCGCGGATTCCGACTGCTGCCGCCCCGGCGGTTGCCCGATGCGGTCTGTTTTCATGAAACGACGGATCCCCGGATTCCCGGACGTCAGTATCCCTCGGGCCTTGATTTCCTGGCCGCTTCGCCGGCGCTGCGTTCGCCCGCGGCGGTGCGGGCGGTGAACGGCGAGTTTGGGAAGGAGGTCGGCGCCCGCATTCTCAACGCGGACTGCGGCCCGCTGCCCGATTCGCCGCACGGCGAAGCGATGCGATTGCTGGCCACGCTCCAGCAACCCCTGCCGGACCAAGCTCCGGCGGCCCTGCGCACCGAGGCCTGGTCTGACCTCCAGCTCTGGACGCAACTCGGCGCCTGGGCTGAGCAGCGCCACACCTGGGCGCTGCACACCAAGATGACGTTCGATGCAAGGGGGATAATTAGACCGCCCATGGGAATGGTGGCCCCGCACCCCGATTTTTTCGCCGGCCTGGCGAAGCTCAGCCGCTGGACGGCCGAGGCGTTGGACACCGCCGGGCTGGACCGGAGCTTTGCGGCCGGGGCCGTGGCCGGTGAATTGTCCGATCAATTCAACTTGTCCCAACAAATGCGCGCCTCCCGCGAACCGGTGAATTATGAAAAGATGATGGAACAAGTGGGGCAGCTTGAACAATTTAAAAACCGTTATTATGAGCAACACGAAGCGGAATTGACCAATGGAGGAGCCCGCTACGCCTACCCAAAAGCCGAACAGGCGGTGGAAGCCCTGGCCCGGCGTTGTGCGGTGGGCGGGGCAACGAACGAGGCGGACATCGCCGCGCTCAAACTGTTTTTTGACTGCCGCGAAAATCTGCCCGGGATGATCAATGATTTTGCCGCCGTCTGCGACCGGCTGGCAGGCCTGGCGAAGAAATCGCTGACCGGCGATACCCTGACCGAAGTCGATGCGAAATGGATCGAGAACTACGGCGTGATCCTTGCCGGCTTTCAGTTCTAGCAAGGCAATTCCTACGAAATGCCGCGTGATGATTTTCCGCTCGTGACGCGGGTTTACTCCAGTCCGATCACCGGCTCCATGTTCTACGTCGGCCTCGCCCGCCCGCAGGCGCTCTATGTGGTTGTGCCTCGGGGAAAAAGTTGCAGTTGTATCGCGGCGCGGTGATGACGTATCGGGAATTTGTCCTGCCCAACAATCCGTTGCTCGATGACGATTCCTGGCGCGAACTGGTCTCCCACGGCGGAACCCCGCCTCCCCCGCCCTTCACCCGCAGCTTCTACGCGGAAACCAGTGTCAGCGATTTGATCCAACAATTGGAGGGCGAGAGCGCCAAGGAAGAGGCCGATTACGACGACATTGAAGACCTGCTCAGCCGGGTCGGCTCGCGCGCCACCGCCAGAGATTTGCCCCCGTTGATCCCGGCCATGACGCCATCCAACAGGAACCTCGAGGGTTTCGGGGAGGTCATTGCCAACCTGCCGTGGGAACCGTACCAAAAACAGTTAATCGGACTAATGGGGACGGATGACTCCCGACTGACGCTGGCGGTGGCGCACATTCTTGTGAAACGACCCGAGGCGGTAGACGCGCCGCTTTTGCTTTCCAGCTTCAGTTCCCGGCCGCCGCTCACCCGCCGGCTTGATTGCGCCATCCTCAGCCGACTGCCCCAGCCAAATGGGGCCATCCGGAAATCTCTGCTGGAGGCCTTGCACGATCCGGCCGAGGGCGTCCATTGGCAGGCCGCCCTGGCCATCGGCACGACCGGCCGGAACGATGACCAAAGTGTGGCCGCCTTGGAGCAAACCTTGAATGACCCCAATGAACTTGTCGTCGCGGAGGCGGTCGTTTCGCTGGCCAAACTGGGGGCCACCAATGCCGCGCCGGTTCTTTTTGCCAGGCTCCAGGCGTGTATGCAGTCCACCAACACCACGCCGGAGGAACTCGAACGACAAACCGCTGCGATCATGGACGAAACGCGCCTGGAGGGTTACGCCGGCGGCCGGCTGCTGGATCCCGACAACCTGGAGTTGCGCACTGGAGTCACCCCGGAAGAGGCCGCCAATGCCAGGCGGAGGTTGGCGATGCGGGCACCTCCGCCACCGCTTCCGCTCCGAACGCATCCATACCGCCTCGTTGACGCCCTGATTGAAGCGCTGGGCGATTTAGGATACGCCCCGGCCGCCGCTGAATTATCCAAACTCCGGGGCGGCGTCTATGACGCGGAAGCCATGGGTGCGTTGAACAAGCTGGTCCCCGACCGTCTGACCGAGGAGTTGCTGGCCACGGCCCGGGACAAACAGATGGACAGTTATCTGCGGGAGCAGGCACTGATCGCTCTGGCCAATCTGTCGGCCACCAACCGGGTCCGTGAATTGGTGCCGCTGCTGGATGATCCCACGCCAATTGTATATTCCATAACCCTACCGGGCGAGGAATGGCGGATTTGCGACCGGGCGGTCGAAACGATTGCCATTTTGCTCGGGTGGGAACCCGAAAGGCCCTCCGCGTTCATTCCGCCGGAACAACGCGCCGCCAACCTGAACAGGGTCCGGGAATGGGCGAGACAGGCGCCTTAAGAACCGGTGAAGCTGGAGCCGGCCCTATTCAGCGTAATGCACGGCGCAGCCGTAGGACTTGGTTTGGGCCACCGCCACCGGCTGGCCGGCCAGCAGCGCGTCCACGGCGGCGCGGACGTAATTGTGCGCCGTGCACGGATCGCCCTCGGAGGCGGCCCGGTCGTCCATCGCGCCCTGATACGCCAGCGTCCCGTCCCGGGCGATGACGAACAGGTGCGGCGTGGTCTTCATGTCATACAGATGCCCGAGCGTGCCTGCCGTGTCATCCAGCCAGGCCGTGGCCTTGATTTTGTAGGCCGCCCATTCCTGGCGGGCCTGTGCCGGCGTCCGATGGCTGGCGTTTTTGGCGTTGACCGAATCCACCAGCAGCCAGACCACGCCCTTGGCGGCCAGGTCCGCCTGCAATTCCTGCGCCGCCCCGGTGGCATAATGATTGTGGCAGAACGGACAGTCGGAATTGTAGGATTCCAGCACCACGATCTTGCCGGCATAATCAGCCAGCTTGACGGTCTGGCCGTTGATGTCCGTGACGGTGAAGTCCGGCGCGGGTTTGCCGATGTCCACGGCCAGGGCCGAGACCGCGATGGCCAGCGCGGCCAAGGTGGCCGATAATTTTTTCATAATGGTTAAATTGTTGTTAATCCGATTCATTAGACGGATGTAGCGGGCAAAAGGTTCAAAGAATCCCGAGGAGCAGTTCAAGCGCCCTGCATCATCGCGTAAATGTAGATGTTCACGACCATTTGCATGCACACCACGTCGGTTCCGGCCGGCGAGGGACTGGGATTCTCCGTCACATGATCCCAACCGCATTGCCAGCCGCACAGGCTGATCAACCCCGCCATGCGCGTGCCGATCATCATGCCGTACAGGCCGTGCGCGGCCTTTTTCGGGTCATAAACGTTGGACATGAACGTGTGCGGCGGCCGCCCGTCCGGAATCTGAAAGTGACAGCGGTAAACGTCATGCGTCGTCGGCAGTTCCTCCACCCGCGCCTCGGGCAGGGCTACGGCATAGAACTCGATTTGCTGGCGCAGGAATTCATCAAAATCCGGCGTGACATGGCTGTCGTGGCAGGCATCCACCAGCACAAACCCGCCGCGCCGGACATATTCGGCGAGGTTGGCCCGTCCGGCTGGTCCGGTGACCATGTCGACTCCTTGCGAAAACAGGAACGGATACCGGACCAGCTCGCCGAGGTCATCCGCGTCGGCCACATACCACGTGGGATCAATGTTGAGCGTGGTCTCGTCGCGGAAGAACTTCGTCAGAATGGGATCGCTGCCCGCGTGGCGTTTCCAGTTTGGGCTGGGCGTTTTCAACCGGGCCCAGCCGACGCGGTCGCCGCGCAAGCGGTCGAAGCTGGCGCCGAAGGCCGTCAGGCCGGGTGCCAACGCCGCGCCCGCCAAAAGCCGTTGCAAAAAACGGCGCCGGGAGATGTCCGAGGGATTGTTCATAGTAATTTACAGCGCCGCCGCGCGATCAATTCCGCGGCGTAAAGTCCCAATATCACCATCAGCCACAGGCTGGAATTCCAGAGCGGCTCCGGCGTTTTTGCCGGCGGCGGGGCGGCGGCTTCCAACGGCGTTTGAAATTCCGTCCCGGCTTCCACCAGCGTGCCGCCGGTGCTCTCGGCCAGTTGTTTCATGCCGGCGACATCGGCGGGCAGATTTAATAATTCCGCCGAAAGGGATTTTTCCCCGACCGGAAACACGACATGCGCGAGCCGACCCGCCGCATCCGTCGCGCGGACTTCCCAGCGGCCCGCCGTCGTGGGCGTTAAACTGGCTCGCCACACCGGGCCGTCGGGCGTGGCCGCGTCGGTGACCGTCAACCGCTGCCGCGCGGCGGCGGGCGACACGGCTTCGAGCGCCGGCGCATGCTCCGCGTTGACGGCAAACCACGCCGGCGCGTTGACGGCCGGCGACGACGTGAGCTTGCGCACGCTCAAGCCGGCGCCCGACCCCGGCGCCAGCGAGAGCAGCAATTGCTGCCAGAATTTTTCCACCGCATGGCTGCGGGCCGGCAGCGAAAGCTTCCACCGCCACAACAAATCCGTCGTCAGCGCGGCCGCGAAGCCGTCGCCGAATTGCTGCCGCGCCAGCAACACCTCCGGCGCGCTCCCGCCGCTCACGGCGAGCGTTTCCGCGCCCGGCTTGACCGCGCGCACTTTCGCGTTGGCGGCAAATTGCGGCACCGTCTCGCCGTTCGTGCCGGCAAACAGACGGCCCGCCACCAGGCGCGCCGCGCCCGGCGGCGGCGCAAACGGTTTCAAGGTGATCGCCTGGCTGCCGCCCGCAAACATTTCGTCACCCGACTGCGCCGCATTGGCCGATAACTGAAACTGCATTTGCCGCACCGCCGCGTTGGCCGGATCATTTTGCGTGGCGAACACCACCGGCAACATCCCCTCCAGCACCGTGCCGGAAAACCCCGCCGTCGCCGTCGTGTCCGGGGAAATGAACAGGACGCCGCCGCCGCCGCGCACATAATCCACCAGCGCCTGCTGCTGGCGGGGCGTCAGTTGGTCGGCGAAGACATGGGCCAGAATCACGATCTGAAAGCGCCGCAATTCCGCCGCGTCCTCCGGCAAATCCGTCAGTACCGCGCTGTTCGCCGCCGTCAATTGCACCTGCAGGGCCGGATTCAAAATCGCCGTGAGCCGGAAACTCGGATCACTTTCCAGCGCGCCGCGCAAAAACCGATAGCCCCATTGGAGGGCGCCTTGGTAATACAAAACCTCCATCGTCGTGCTCTCCAGGACGTCCGCGACACACGACGTCGACTGGTCGCCGGCCCGGAATTCCAAGGTCAGCGGCCCCGGCTCGCCCGAATCCACCGTGACCGGCCACGACAAGGTGTTACGTCCGGCCCGCTCGGCCAGCCGCGTGGACGCCGTTTTTTTGCCGTTAATCCAAAGTTCGGCCGCCAATTCCTGGTCCTGCGCCACCGCTGTCTCAATCACCGCCGTCGCCGTGAATTGCGTCTGCCGCAACACGCGCGCCGGCGCTTTCGCTTCGCGCAGTTCCAAACTGGTGCCGGGCAGCAGGTGGTTTTCGCCCGGCACAAAGTAAATCGGCACGCCGCGCGCGACCGCCTCGGCCGCGAAGGTTCCGGCATCGTCCGCACTGGTGTCCAAACCGTCCGTCAGGCAGACGATGGCGGCCGGATTTTCCGCCAGCGCCTGGCGCAATGCCGCGAACAAATGCGTTTCACTGCCGGGCGCGCCGGTGTTGACCGCATCGTCGAGCGAACTGGCGGGTTTCACATCGTTGGCGAAGCGCCGGTAATTCACGACGGCGAAACTCTGTTTGGCCGCCGGCTCCGCCTGCCGCCAGCGCCGCACCGCCGCGGCCAGCCGCGTGCCGCCGCGATGATCCGGCTCGCTCATGCTGGCGGAACGGTCCACCAGGACCGTCAGCGTGCGCGCCGGATTCTTCGGTGGCGCGGTTTTCTCCACGCGCTCCGGGTTGGCGAGGCAGAGCAACAACAACAGCACCACCGCGACGCGCAAACCCACCAACCAGCGCCGCGCGCGGGGCGTTAGTTGGCCGGGCGTGCGCCGGTATAACCAGACGACGTAAACCAGTCCCGCAACGCCAAAGGCCGCGAGCAGGGCCGCCGCGGCCGGGGCGGACCAGCCGCGCAGCCAGCCGCCAAATTGCCATTCAATGTGCGTCACCGGGTTCGTCCTTGGCTGGCTGGTAATCGCGGGAAACCTGCTCGAAATAATCCGCCACCGCCGCGCGATAGGCCACCGGCGCCGGCGCCGCCTCTTGCGAGGTCAATTCAAACTGCCGGCGCATGCCCGCCAGTTCGGTTTGCAGCGAATGGATCAAACCCGTCAAGGGCGGATCAAGTTGCAACACAAGCGGCACATAATCCTCCGGTGTGGTCGCCGGTCTTTCGGCGGCGGCGCGCAACACCGCATCGAGCTTTTTGACGTAAACCAAGTCGGACGTGGCGGCGCTCGCGTCCGCGTCGTCCAGGCGCAGTTCATCGAGCAACTGCGCGCCTTCGGCGCGCTGCATGTCCGCCCGGCTCAATTCCGGTCCCCGCGCGTGGGCCAGCGCGTCCGGTGCGCCGCCGCGCGCGCCGGATGGTGAACTCGCCGGGCCGGGCTTGCCCGCGCCACTGGCGGGGGTTGGGCCCGGATTGGCGCACCGGGACGCGAGATTTTTCAAGTTGGCCTGCGTTTGCTGCATCCGGTCGGTCAAGCGCGCGAGTTCCTGGCGCGACAGCGGGCCGGGATTGCGCTGTTGACCGGCGTGTGCGGCGATCTCGTCCAATTTCTTGGCGAGCGCCTCCGTTTGCGCGGCATCGCGCGGCGATTGTTGCGCCTGCGCCAGCATTTGTTTCAACGACCCACCTTGCAGCATTTTGGCCAGGTCGTCCAGGCGCGCGGCAGCGTTGGTGGCGCCGTTCTCTTGCTGACGCCGCGCTTCGGCGGCCAGTTGTTCGGCGGCCTCGCGAACGACCGCTTCAGTTTTCTTCAACTCCGCGGCGGCGTCCGCGTCGGTTCGGGCCTCCGGTGCGCGTCGCACGGTTCCGGCGGCGGCGGAAAGCCGCAAGAGCGCGTCGGCGAGCTGGTTTTTCGCGGCCTGATTGCCGCCGGCGCGCAACGCGGCCGCGGTCTGCTGCAATTCGCGCGCGGCGTCCCCCGCCGGTTCGCTCGCGGCGGCAAAATCGTTTTGGTCAATCCGCTCCTGCGATTGCCCGGCGAACGCATCGCCCGATTGCAAATGCTTCAACGCGTCGGCCGGGACGCCCGGGTCGCTGAGAAAATCGCCGATGCCGTGCTTGATTTTCGTCTGCCGTTCGCCCGGCGTGCCGGTGATCTCCTCCGCGCTCACGGTCGCGTCGGCGGGCTTGAGCGTGGCATTCGTGTTGCCGGCGGCGAGGTCGCCTGCGAGTTGCGACTGCGCTTTCGCGAGCGCGTCAATTTTCCCGGCGCGTGTGAGGGGGTGCGTCTTCACCTCCAGATTTTTGGGGCGCTCAAACGGATCGGCGGCCTTCGGCTGTGTGCTCGCACTGGCGAGCTTGATGGAATGTTGCAGGTACTTTTCCACTTCCGTGAGATAGCCCAGCGCCTGGCCCTGCGGCACGAGCGCGGGCTGGTTTTCCTGCCGAACAATTTTGCCGCCGGCGTCCGTCATAAGCGGCTGCGCCTGCCGCACCAGGCCGAGGATTTGTTCCGGATAATGATTGGTCGTCATCAGCGTGATGACTTCTTCGGTGCGCCCGGCGAGCTGGTTTTGATCGCCGCCGACGCGGGAATTTTCGTCGCGCCATTCGCTCTGGTCGTGGCCGACCTCGGCGTGGGCCAGCGTGAAATTGTCCTTCATCAGGCGCAATTGCGCGGCCTTGAGCGCGGTGACGTAGTTGAAACATTTGCCTGGCTGATCGCCGCCGGCGCAGATGAACGTGTCCTCGCGGACGGGCTTGATCTGCACAAATTGCACCGGCGAAACCGTCGGCGGCAGCGGGGCGCCGGCCAGGCGCTGCGCGCTCAGGTAATACGAAACAACGTCGTAAGTCTTCACGTCCAACTGGTCGAGGAAAATGGACGGCTTGAGCGTGTGCGGTCCGGGGCCGCTCAAATCGTTCGTCAACGGCTGCGACAAGCGCGACGCGCCGTTCACTTCGATATCCAAAACGGCGTGGCGCAGGCCGGTGGCCGAATCCGCCACGGCTTCCAGCGGCACTTCCTCGATGGCGGTGGCGGCGGTTTCTGAGTCGGGCGAACGCCATTCAATGGCGGCCGCGGGCGCGACAGGCGCCGTTTTTTTCGCCGCCGCGGCGGTGGGGGAAGGTTTCTTCGCGCTGGCGTCCACCTGAACGGGCCGCGCCCAGCAGATCAACGTGGCAAGGTGCGCCGCAGCCAGCAAGGCCACCAGCGCCACGGACACCGACAGCCGGCGCTGATGCGGCGCGATGCGGCTTTGGCGGAGAAATTCCTCCGTCTCCGCGCGCTGCGCGCGGGCCATCGCGTCGTGCGCGTCGTGCAAGGCGGTGGCGGTTTCGAGGCGGTTGGCGGTTGCCAGCGCGGCGTCCATTTCCGCGGCGCTGTGCAACAACGGCCGCCGCCGGACCCGCCACCAGGCCGCCGCGCCGAGGCCGGTGACCGCCAGGCCGGCGAGCCAGCCGGGCCGCAGCCAGTGCCAGTCCGCCACCGGCAGGGCCGACGGATGTGCCAGCCACAGCAGGCACAGCGTCAGCGCCAGTCCGGCCGCGACCAGGCCCAGCAGCGGCCCCCATTGGGTCGCGCGATGGCGCGCGCGCACGAGGGATTCGGAAGTTGATTGGGTGGTTTTCATATTTCACCTTGGTTGTTGGCGGAACGCGTCGCTGCGTGCGCGGCTCCCGCGCACGCAATGACGCGTTCCGTTTTGGTATGTTGGTTGGTTGATTTCATCGGGAAGTTCGATTGGCCGGCGCCAGTTCGGCAAGCAGCACCCCGCCGCCGGCGGCCAGCAGCCACCACCAGAGCCGCTGGTGGTTTTCCGCCGCCGCCCAGGCGGCCGGCGGCGCCGCAGGGCGGCGCACGTTGGCCGGCGCGGCGGCCGGCGATTCAAGCGCGGCCAGTTGCCCCGGATTTGGCCACGGCGAAAGATCGGATTCTTCGACCGGCGTGTTTACGGCAAAAACCCGCTTCCCGCCGTCGCCAGTGAACTCATACAAACCCGGCACGGCGGGCCGCACGCCGCCGCCCACGGTCAAATCTTTTTGCGGTGCCGCCGCCTCGAGCACGTGCCAGACGCCGGGGTTGTCGGGCAGGGGAATGGTGTCGCCGACGCGCCAGTCGGTTCGCGCGTCCTTGAAGGCGCCCAGCCAGCGCGCCGCGCCGTCCACGAACGGCACGAACGACGGCCGCGCCGGCCAGTCCGTCGCCGTGCGGTCTGGTGGAAATCCTGCGAGCAACCAGCGCCGCCCGTCACCGTCCAGTTCAGCGATGGCCATTTTTCCGTCCGGCCAGTTGGCGACCGGCGCGAGCGCGTCGCCCGCCAGGTCGAAGCCGCGGTAAAATTCCACTTCGAGCAGCGGCAGCAGGCTTTGGCCCGCGAACGCCGCCAGCGCCGGATGCTCCGCGTCCCAGTCGCGCAGATGCCACGGTTCGTCCGCCGCCGGCCGGGCGGTGACGCGCACGCCGTGCCGCCGGAGCCACTCCTTTTGCGCCACGCCGCCGTCCACGAAGATGCAAATCGCGCCGCCGGCTTCGCAAAATTCATCCAGCCGCGCCAGTGCCGGATCGCGGAACGACGCCTCGTTGCGCAACATGGCCGCCGCGTCCATCGGCCACGTCTGCGCGGGCGGCGTGACCGGCTCAAAGCCCGCCCCCGGAAGTTTCTGCGTGGCCCGGAGGGCGTGCGCCAGAAAATCGGTTCCCGACGCGGCGTCCAGCAGCACACGATTGGTCGGGGTGGTGACTGCGGCGACCCAGGCGGTGTCGTCTGCCGGCAAATCGTCGGGGTCCAGTGATACGCGCAAACCGGCGGCGCCGGCGGGCCAGTCGCAAACGAGGTTCAACTTGTTGTCGCCGGCGCGCAGGCGCACGTTTTGCGTGGCGAGCACGCGGTCGCCGGCACGGATGGTCAGTTGGCGTTGATCCGGCGTGGCCGGCTGGAATTGGCGGATGACGACGTCGAGGGATTTGGCGGACGGGTGGACCGAAACAATCGCTGCCTGACGTTGCGGCGCCGGGGCGACGCCCATGAACCGGAAACTCACGCCGGGCGGGAGTTTGTCCGCGAGATCAGTGCCGCGCCAGCCGGCGCGTTGTTCGTCCGCAGCCCACGCGAGGATCTTTGTGCCGGCACCGGATTTGGCCAGCGTGTCGCCGCCCAGCCGCAGCGGGCGCGCGTAACGGGTTTTGTCATAGCCCGGTTGCGCCGCCGCCAGCGCGGTGCGGACGCGGGCGAGGTCGTCGGTCAGAGGCACGAGCCAGGTGGGTTCCGGTTCCATGACGAGCAGGGCCGCCTGGTCGCCGGGACTCAATTCGTCAAGCTGGCCGAGACTCCAGTGCTGGGCGGCCTCCCACCGTCCGCGCGCCTGCTGGCTCATGGAATTGTCCAGCGCGATGACCAGCGCGCGGCGCGCGGCCAACGGCGTTTGGCCCCAAAACGGCCGGGCGAAGGCCGCGCAGAGGAGCGCGATGGCGAGGCAGCGCAGCAGCAACGTGAGCCAGCGCCACAACCGGTTTCGCCGGGTGTCACGCATCGCCGATTCGCCAAGAAAGCGCAAGGACGGAAACCGCACGAGGTCGTGCGGCTTGCGGCGCAGCAAATGCAACAGAACCGGCAGCCCGATGAGCGCCGCGCCGGCGAGGAAGCCTGGAAACAACCAGTTCATGCGGGACAAGACGCTTTCATCGCGTCCGCTCCTTTCTCGCGGCGAGATAACCGGCCAGCGCGGCGACGGGTGGTTCGTCGGTGCGAAGGCGGACGAAATCGCCGCCGAGGCCGCGGAACTGATCCTCCAGCCCGGCGCAGAATTGACGAAAGCGCTTGAGGTAACCCGCACGCACCGCCGGGGCATCCAGCCACCGCCGCGCGCCGCTCTCGGCGTCCACCCAGATCCCGGCGTGATCCAAGTCGAAATCCAGTTCGAACGGGTCAAGCACGTGCAAGCCGATGAGATCGTGACCGTCGTAACGCAGGCGGCTCAGCGCGGCCTCGAGCGCGGGCAGATCCTCGTAAAAATCACTGGCGAGGACGATGAGCGACCGCGGCGGAATGATTTCAGCGAGCGATTCCAGGGCGCGCGCCAGGGCGGTTTGGCGCTGGGGGGCAATGTTTTCCAGCCGGCCGAGGAATGTCTGCCAGTGCGAGGAGGACGAGCGGGCGCGAAGAAAATCGGCCAGTTCCGCCCCCGCGATCCCGAGCCCGAAGGCGTCGCCCTGGCGTTGCGCCAGCAGGGCGATGCCGGCCAGTGCGAGCCGGGCGAAATCCAGCTTGTTGAGCGCGCCGCGGCCGGAACTGAAATCCATCGAGGCGCTGGCGTCGAGCACGGTGAAGACGCGCAGTTGGGCCTCGTCTTCGTATTGTTTGACGTGGAGCCGGTCACTGCGGGCGAACAGCCGCCAGTCCACGCGGCGCAAATCGTCGCCCGGCTGGTAGTCCCGATATTCGGCGAACTCGACGGAGGAACCTTTTTGCGGACTGCGATGGCGGCCGCTCAAGAAACCGTCCACCAGGCAGCGCGAGCGCAACGCGAGCGACGGCAGATCGGCCAGCAATTGCAAATCCAGCGGTGGCGGGCGACGGGGATTGCGGCCGAGGACCGGCGGCGGGCGGAGCAATGGCGGCGGGGCGTTCATGCTATTTCACCGTTTCCAACAGACGGTCAATCAGGGTGTCCACGGTCTGTTTGTCCGCCTCGGCGCGGTAATTGGTGATGATGCGATGGCGTAACACCAGTTTGGCGGCGCGGTGGATGTCCTGGCGGGCGACGTTGAAGCGACCGTCGAGCACGGCGAACACTTTTCCCGCGAGCGCGAGGTATTGCGAGGCGCGGGGGCCGGCGCCCCAATGGACGTAGCGTTTGACAAATTCCGGCGCGGTGCCGCTCTCGGGCCGGGTGGCCTGCACGAGCGAGACGGCGTAATGCGCGACCGTTTCCGGCACCGGCACCTGCCGCACGGCGCGCTGCAAGGCGAGCAGTTCCCCGCCGGTCCAGATTTTTTCCAGCGGCGCGGCTTCGTCCCCGGTGGTGGTGAGCAGAATCTGCACCTCGTCGGCGTGTGGCGGATAATTCACGCGGAGATTGAACATGAACCGGTCCAGTTGCGCCTCGGGCAGCGGATAGGTGCCCTCCTGTTCGATGGGATTTTGCGTGGCCATCACAAAGAACGGGGATGGCAAATCGTAACTGCGGCCCGCGACGGTGACGCGGCGTTCCTGCATGGCTTCGAGCAGCGCCGCCTGGGTCTTGGGCGGCGTGCGGTTGATTTCATCAGCCAGGATGAGGCTGGCAAACACCGGGCCGCGCATAAAACGGAACTGGCGGCGGCCTTCCTCGCTCTCCTCGAGAATTTCCGTGCCGGTGATGTCGCTGGGCATCAGGTCGGGCGTGAATTGGATGCGCTGGAACGGCAGGTCGAGCAGTTCGGCGAGGCTCCGGATCAGCAGCGTCTTGGCCAGACCGGGCACCCCGATCATCAGCACATGGCCCTGCACGGCGAGCGCGACGAAGAGGTCGCGAATGACTTCGTCCTGGCCGATGATGCGGCGGCCGAGCGCGTCGGCGAGCTGGCGGTAGCGCGCGGGGACTTGGCGGAGCCGTTCCACGTCGGCGTCGGTGACAAGGTCGGGCGGCGGAAGGATGGAGGCGTTCATAATTATTTATCAGCGGCGGGCGGGCGGGGGGCGGGGGACACGCCGAACGGCGCGTCCAAAATTTCCCCAGTGACGGGATCGGCAAGCTGGGCGTGTTCGGCTTGCGCCATATTGGCCTGCCGGCATTGTTCGCCCACGTCGGCGGCGGCGCGCGCGGCAATTTCGGCGAGCGGCGCCTTGGGCGTGGCGGCAAATTCTTTCACCCACGCCGGCAGGAACCGCGGCTGGTCCGGCTCGCCTTGGGCCTGCGTGGCGGAAAGCACGGTGCGGCGTCCGTCGCGCAGCGGCGGCAGAAAACCACCGGCGTTGCCGGCGCCGATGAAGACGAACTGGGGTCCGGGAATGGCGTCGAGCGCGGCTTTCAAATCCGGCGCGGTGAGGCGCGGGCCGGCGACTTGAAAGGCCGGTCCGCCGCCTTGCGCCGGGCCGCATTGGCCGAGCAGCACGAGCCAAAACTCGCCGCCCGCCGAAGCGGTGAGACCGTGGAGCTTTTGCAAAATCTGATCGCGGGTGACTTTGCCGGAGAGAATCTCGACGTGATCCGCCGTCCAGCCGCGGGCGACGAGGTTGTTTTTGGTTTGGGCCGCGAGCGCGTCAATCGGATCCGGCGCGTCGCCGGCAAGCAACCCGACCACGATCAGCGCGGCCGGGCCGGGGGTGACGGACGTCGAGGCCGCGAGGTCATTCGCCGGCGCGGCGGCGAGCTTGGGCGACCATTGGGCAAGACCGAAGGTGGTGGCCGCCCCGAGCAGCAACGCGGCGGCGCTGACGGACAGGGCGAATTTCAGCTTGGCCCAGAGCATGGCCTGGAGCGCGCCGCGGATGATGGCCTGGGTGGATTCCGTGGCGTGGCGGCCGGCGGCGGCGAGGGCGAGGGCGCTCACGGAGGCCGGCGCGGCGTTGACGGAATGGGCGGTGATGGCGCCGGAGATGAGGGCGGCGCTGAAGGTGATGCCGCGGCGCGCAAAGGAGCCGCGCAATTTTTCGAGCGCGCGCCGGACACGTTTTTGCGCCGCGCGCTCCTCGAGGCCGAGCGCGGCGGCGATTTCCTTCATGGATTTGTTTTCAAAAAAGCGCAGGACGAGCGCGTCGCGGTCGCGGTCGCGCAACCGGGCCATGGCGTCTTCGAGGACGGGCGCGAGTTTGGTCCAGACCGTCTGGGTGTCGCTGGTTTCAAGGCTGGCTTCCATGAGGGACTCCTGTTCACGTTGTTGACGGCGCGACTCGCGGCGGCGGACATCGGCGCAGGCAAACAAGGTGGTGCGGTAGAGCCAGCCGGACAGCACGGTGTCCGGGGCCAGCGAACCGGCTTTGCGCGCGAGAAGGAGAAACACCGCCTGCGTGACGTCCTGCGCCAAATGCACATCGTGCAATTGGCGGAGCGCCGCCGAATGCACCAGCCCGACGTGACGCTCTACAATCGTGGCAAAGGCCGCCTCGGATTGCCCGGCGGCATACGCCTGAACCAACGCCATGTCGTCACTGGTCATTTCATTTAAATGGCCGCCCGGGGCGGCATCGGAGACATAAATCTTCCCGCATTTGGTTGCGGCCACCCCTAACCTTCCCGCTCCGCCTTCTCCCCGGGCGGCTCAATCTCCACAAGTTGCTTCGTGGGTAACCCTAACAACTTTGCCGCCCGTCCGCAACTGAGCATCAAGCCACCCGGAATGACGCGGTGCAGCCCGAAGTTGTGGGCAAGGTTGGACGGGCGCGCCCATGGGGCGGACGGACTGCGGGTTGGGCCGCGTTGGGGAGGCGGTGCGCGCCCACACGGTGGCGATCAGGTGCGGCGGGCGGGCGGTACCCCCAAAAAAACGAAACTGTTATTTTGGTTATTTATGGTTATTTTTGGTTATTTTTCATCCAAATATTCGCTGTAACGCATTGCATTAAAATGGTTTGCGTTAATTCTATGGTTGTTTTCGGTTAATTTTACCTAAATATTCGTTGTAACACATTGTTTGAAAACAGGTTGTGGTAGTTTTTGGCCTTGCAAGCCTGGAGGCCTTGGATTTCGAGGCCGGCGGTACGAAAAATCCGCCAACGGCTCAGGGATGCAGGGGGAATGACGGTGCCACCTCATTCCCGCCCACCATGCAGCAGAAGCAACCCCCGCCAAACCACTCCTTGGCCTCCAGCCAGTCCTTGAAGTCCGCCAATTTCATTTTGTCTCATTCGGGTGCGCTCAGTTTCAGCATCGAGCTCGCCGCCGGATCAGTTTGGTCGAATGGTGCGTAGCGCCCGTGCGGCTCGCGATGCAGGAACAGCAGATAGCGCGTGGATTCCTTCGGATTAAAGGAGGCAAGATCGGGGGCGTTAAACATCCGTTCGTCCGGATTCGCGAGCCGATAATGATGCACCACCAAATGCTTGAGTTCAGGGTCGCCTTTCAAAACGACACTCACCGCAAACTCCGATGACAACCCGATGACCTTAACGGGCGGAGCAATGCCGGGAAGAACTGTTTGCTCGGCGGTGTCCTGGGTCGAGACCGGCTGGGCGACGACAATAATGATGTCCGCCATGTTATTCAATTCCCGGATCGTGCGCGTGTTTATGCGACGGGCGTCGGCCAGGAACGTTGTGGCGGCGAGCATGAGCAGGCTGGCGAGGGCATGTTTCATGGGCGGCAAGATTGGCCTGTCATGTGTATGCGGGCCATGCCGGTAATCTCCCCCCGCGCCGGGAAGGTGTCAATAAAATGTGGGGGTGCCGGGCCCGGTTTGCAAGGCTACCGACAAAGTTGGAAGGTGAGCAAGCGCCACGTCGGGTGGGCCCCAGCCGGCAAGCCGGGCACAGGGGGCGGGTTTCGGGGGTATGAATTATGAAGGATGAATTATTATTGGGGGTTGATTGCTACAAATATGGCAGCCCTACGGGCTTGGGGGGGGGTAAAGGCAATGTTTGGGCGGCCCAGCACCGCCCTACCGGGGGCGTAGGTGAGATGGTTCCATCGCCTGGCGCTCGGCGACGGGGACGGCGCAGCGCGCCGTCCCTACCTGGGGGGCCGGCGGGCGGCCGGGATGGAGTGGGTTGTCCGTTGGGTGTGGTTCGGTTCCGTCGCCTGACGCTGGCGCTCGGCGACGGGGACGGCGCAGCGCGCCGTCCCTA
>Ga0182030_10005723_pt1 | contig 26328 bp, 25 predicted proteins | sample 812S3MmetaG_FD_121299 | JGI IMG/M metagenome (GOLD analysis project Ga0182030, IMG submission 121299) | Permafrost microbial communities from Stordalen Mire, Sweden - 812S3M metaG (Illumina Assembly) | ecosystem: Environmental > Terrestrial > Soil > Wetlands > Permafrost | place: Sweden...
AGCCTGTGGCGTACCCGCCCGCATCTTGACCGGGACCTGCGACCGAAATGGTTTTACCTGCGGCGACAGCGAGTATGGTTGCTGCGCTGGCAATCGTCTCACCCTGAAGGTTGACGTAGGTCAGCTTCACCCCGTAAGTAGCTGCTGGATAGGTAAATGACTGATCGCCGCCGCCAGCGTTAGGGGATTGCGCGTGTCCCGCGCTCGTAGGAGTAAATGCGGTGAGAACTGGAGCCGAAGGAGCGCCAATATGAGTGGCAAGGTTGTCGATGTTGACATTAGGGTCGTTGCTGACTTCGATGGTGATAGTGCCAGAAAGCGCGACAGGCAATCCAGCGGATGTCTGGGCAAAAATGTGGATCGAGGAGGCCACGAAATTCGAGACGTTACGCCATGCCCCATCTGCGGCGGCGAGGTTCGTTTTGAGAATCTGGTTGGAAATAGTTTGCATGGAAGCTCCTTGCTATAGGAACTGAAAGTCAGAAAAGCGGTTTGTTTCCCGAAAATCAACTATCGGATGCTACTTCAGAGGGTAACAACATGGGCAAGCTTCGTGCGGCGACAACTTTCGGATTAGGGGCTCAAAAATCCGCTGATTCCAGCGTTTTCACGGTTAATCACTTCATTTCCAGCACCCCCGTACCCCCCGCCCTCAAGCAAAAGATCGCCAGCATGGGACTTGAACGGATAGCTGGCAATATATATGAATCACCGAGCACTCGGGATTTTTGGAAAGTAAAAGGAAACAGTATCATAAAGCTAGTTGGCGATGAGGTAGACAATGGAGAGTCAATCGCCGCCGCCCCTAAAAACGACCCTATGGGTTTTATGGGTGCTTTTGACGATATCGAGTTCTAACATGCTGATTTACAAGCTCACAAATCGAATCAACGGTGGGGTCTACATCGGCAAATATGTCGGAGATGAGGCAGACGCTCGTTTTCAACAGCACGTTCGCGAAGCGAGACGGGGTGGGGATCGTTACCTATGCCGCACTATTCGCAAGTACGGCTCGGATGCCTTCAAGGTCGAAGTGATTTATCGTGCCAAGACCGCTGATGAACTCTCCAAGATGGAGACCTTTTTCATCGTTCTCCATCAAAGTCATAAAGTTGAGAACGGCTACAACATGACGCTGGGCGGTGAGGGAACTGTGGGCCGGATTATTTCGGAAAGAACAAGACAGCTTTGGAGTGAGCAGCGTAAAGGAAGACCTGTCACAGCGCAACAGTTGAAAAACCTAGCTCTTGGGCATCATCGACCGAAAAAAATAGTTGCGGTTAAACCCGCCGAAGAAGTGGAAGCCGCAATGAAAGCAGCGATGCGGGCTGCATGGACTCCCGAACGTAGGGCAGCACAAGCACAGCGGATAGCAAATCGGAATCGTCTTCGTGTTGGAAAACGTGGAGCATTATCTACGGAATGGAAGATGGCGATTTCAAATGCAAAGAAGGGGAAAGCAGCTTCGGCTGCGGCATAAACCTATGGCAGACGAGAAGAAACCGTACAGCAGCATCGTTGACGCATTCTTGGACGACCGCGAGCCCGAATGGAAGGACCTCGGCTTGAAGGACGCACAGGACTCAGGCGAGGAACAGTTGGATCGCTCTCACCAGTACGTCGATAAAGAGTTTGTGGACGAGATCGCGGAATCCGCCTCTCACCACACCCCTCTGTGGCCCGCTCGCACGGGCTCTGCCGAGAAGAATGCTCAGCGAGAACGTCTGGAGCGTGCCCGTGGCACCCACTTGGACCGCATGACAGCCAAGGATCAGCACTTTAGCGGCGTCGGTGGTTCGGATCAGAACTGGCGTGTACAGGCTACTCAGCACCCCGAAGATTACAGCACGAAGCTGGGCGACGACGATTCGCTGTTCGCGGAAGTTACGGAAACGTTGGAATCAGCAGCCTCATCGGGCAAGGTTGAGAAGAAGAACGTGTCGGACGCACAGGTTCAGAACTACGTCCACGCCCTGCTCAATCAGGGCATGGCACCTTCGAAGATCGCCGCGAAGCTCAAGAAGCTGGCTGAGATTGAGTTATTCAATCACCAGATGGCGACTCAGTACCTACAAGAAAATGCGGGACTCGTTGGGATGGCGTTCCTAGAGCCCAATACCTACATGGACAAAAACTCCCCGACTTATGAACGAGAGAAGCACGGCAGCGCAGGTGAGAACAAGGAATTTGATACAAGTACAGTCGAAGGTCTCAAGGCAGCGGAGAGCTATAAGTCGAGGCTAGAAAATAAATACGATAGCGTTATCACTAAGTCTATCGGTCTCGACCGCGTTCGAATTACTGGAGGTCCATCCAAACAAGCAAGTTCGAGCAACGATTGCGTTCGTCAGCACGAGCAGTGGAAGAATGCGGGCATCACACCACGGGCGGCATCTGTAAAGCAGATCAGCGCGTGTACCGGATGTCAGTATTTCTCGAAGAACGGTAGCTCCAAGACCTGTGGTCTCTACCACTTACCAGTGGTGGGCAACACGGCTGAGCTTTCACCCATCGTGAACAAGCTGACCGCAGGCGTGCCGAACAAGCAGAAGCGGGCGGCTTTGGTCCAGATCGCCAATGGCAATGGCACCAAGGTTGGTTCCATGCCCATCGCTCCGAAGACAAGCGCATCTGTCTCTCGTCACCCGAGTCTTGGCAGCGTAGAAGCGCAGGCGAAGCGCGTGGGCCGCACAGTAACGGCGGACTTCGATTCTTCGCACGTTGCAGCGTTGCATGAGAAGGGTCATTCGCTAAAGGCTATCTTCCGTGCGGCTGATAAACAGTTCGGTGCGTTTGCAGCAGGCAAGGCGCTACGTGAGTTCGTTGGCAGCCTGAGACCAAACGTCAATGGGCAGATCGTTCTCGCGAAAGTTGATGCGGAATTCCTCGCCAAGGCTGGGATGCATAATCAGAATTTTGTGGCGGGTGCAAAGTGTGCATCCTGTGCGACACATTCGGCGGCGGTGCAGAAGCACAAGTCAGCGGCGAATGTCGATTACATCTCTCGGGTTCCGCACACGGGATTCCAAGAGAGTAACCCCGATCAGGTACGTCACGCACACCGTGCGAGCAAACCCGAGCTTGATGCCAGCGTCATCGAGCGGTATCATAAGAAGGGGCACCCGCTGGAAAAGATTTACAAGCAGGCAGCGTCCAAGTTCGGCACCGCCCAAGCAAGCAAAGCCGTGAAGGAATTCATCGCCAGTCTGAAGCGTAAGCCAATCAAGGTTGCGCTGAGTCAGATCGACTGCTCGTTCCTTAAGAACAAACTGGCCGATCACAATCCGATTATTGGGGCACATAAGTGCGGCTCTTGTACGTATCGCAAAGGAATGCACTGCGGTCTGACGGGTGGTACGCTCTTGAGCTTCCCCGGTATGGACAAAACGTCGTCCAATCACAAGATTGGGGAAGGTGCGCCAGAGGATGGGCGTACCATTCTTGCGGAGTTTGACTTGATGTCGAATTCAGGGCGTCCGGGCGACACGAAGATGGCCGACATCGAAATGAACACGGACAGACCCGATGATACTCATCTGGGGAGTCATTTTGAAATGGGAGACATAGAGTAAATGGCAACTCGATACAATTACGAAGTCGGCACGGACGGCAGTACCAAGGAAGATCGCATTCCGGGCAAGCGTGAGACTAGCTCCAAACTGAGTGAGATTCGGGCAAAGATCGAAGACCCGAATGTCAGTCAGGCTGAACTCAGCAAGCTCATCGCTCTTGAAATGGCGGCGATTCTGGATGGCATGAACGAGCATCTGGACAGCCCGAACTCATCTATCAAGGGCATGGAATCTAACTTCGCCATCAAGAGTCTCAGCGAACAACTGAAGGGTGTTCGCGAACTCGGTCGTCAGATCATTGAGATGGACAACCAAGCGAAGCGCGATTTCATCAACTTCGACGGCGAGAAATTCCAGTTCGTCGCAGGTCAGTGGATGCAGATGGGCGTTGCAGCCCTCCGTGCTATGGGCTGGGATGAGCACACGGTCACCCAGTACGTTAAGCAGTTCCGTAGCCAGATCGAATTGAACGAACTCCGCATTCGTCGTGAAGCGGAAAACGTCGGCACAAACAAACAGAAGTAACGAAGGGGAACGAGCATGGCTAATAGCGTTAGTGGCAACTCAATTGCAAGCAAGAGCTTTCAGAGTCTAGCTATCTCAGAAGCATTGCTGAGCAAGACTGTCGAAGCGATTAAAGCGGGCGAAAAGGAAGCGCGGTCCACCGGGGTCCCTCAATCCTTCGAGGCCATGTATCGCGGGTTCAGGCAGAATATTGCCATCGGTAAAATTGTAGTTGTTCCTCCCGCCGTCGCTGACAAAAAGGGGCAGGATTTCCCCACGGCGCTTCTTTACGGCTGCCTTGTTCGCACTTTCGGTGGAGAAGAGATGGGCGATCTCATTTCTCACAAGATTGGTGATAGCGAATGGGACGAATATTCACAAGCTTCGTACAGTTCCATTAAAGAAGAACTGTTCGGCACGGAGGATGGTAAGTTTGCTTGCCTTGTGCTATTTATTCCCAATTGGGTCAACAAGCGTGAGTACGTCGGCTTCCAGTTTCCGAAAGACGACAACCAGCTTACGAACCTGACACGCCATTTGGTCTTCAGTTCGTACTTCGACCCCCGCCTGTCTTCGGCATTCGATGCTATGATGACTGACGTGGAGACCTCGAAGTTCGATGTCACAGACATCACGCCGAAGCTGAATTTCCCAGCCTTGGCTGAGAATCCGCTGAAGGAATACCCGTTGCTCACCAAGGAAGGTTCACAGAAAAAGCCCCGCCTCGGACTGACCATCAAAACCGCCGATGAAGTCACCAAGGCTGTCTTGGAACCGCAGGAGATGGATGTGTTCGAATCTCTGGACACGGCTCTTCGCAACAGCCTCCTGCCAAGCGATTCCAAGGGCGTTGAGGATGCTTCCGAGGGTAAGGCTCCGACAAAGGGTGAAATGGTTCCGCGTCTCTCATCTAAAGAGGCCGAGTACCAGCCAAAAACAGGTCAACCCTGCACTTGCCGCCCGGGTGTCCAACGTGACAACTGCCCGCAATGTGAAGGCACGGGACAGCGTATTGACTTCGCCGCTATCCGAAAGCAGAATGGTCCCAAGAGTGGTTCCACCAAGGTTGCTCACGGCTACATCGCTTTCTACGGCAACAAGCGCGTAGAAGTTCAGGCTGACACTCTCTGGGGCGCAAAGCAAAAAGCCATCGAGATGTTGAAAGTTCCGAAGTCTAAGCAAGGGTTGCTCGCCATAGAACTTGCCGAAAAAGACGGAGAACAGGTCACCACAACAATCACGTCGTCCGCCACTGCGGTATTCGAGACCCCGATTACAAACGTTGGTCCGGGCACCGAAGCTCACGACGAAGCCAACCAACGCACCGAAGGCTACAAGGATGAGAAGGACACGCCAAAGGCTGTCATCAATAGCGCACCGATTGGTATCGCTCTCGACGAGACTGGCGTACCACGCCGTGCCGAGGAAGAGCGTAAGGAAAAGTCCGCCGCTCGGAATTTTTACAAACCGCCTACCGACCCTCAGGCCGAGAACGTCAAGGTTGTGGAGAACCACAAATACACCCAGTTTAACGAAAAACCAGACGGAACCTCGTACTGGAAGAGCCCCATCGGAACTACCGCTGTCCTGTACCCGAACGGAAGCTGGATGCACACGGGCGGCAAGGGAGATGGACCCAACGCTCTTAGCGAGCTTCTCATCAGCTATCACCACGAGAGGGTTCCGAAGGTCGGGAAGACTGCCGCTTATGGCGACCGTCGCGACTATCCGAAGATCGACCTATTCGTTAACGGTGAGTACGTCGCAAGCACGACATGGGCGAGCAACATCAAGGAAGCGATCCAAAAGTACGAGGAAAAGAACCCCGGCCCGTGGGCTGGTGAAGTCAAGGCTCAATACGACAAGCGGGCTTCCGATAAGCAGGCGAAGCGCGTCGAGGGTCTCACTTCGACGGGGGATGTCGAACGTCTCGCGGCACAAACTCAGGAAGATGATCTGAGCGCATCTGCAAGTGCGGCATGGGATGCAGCCCGCAAGGGCGGTAAAGAGGCTAAAGAGGGTCTCGAAAAACACGCCGACAAGATGAAGGAGTACGCTTCCAGCTTGAGCCAAGACAATCAGGCTCATCACGCGGTAGCCGATCACAAGAAGGAGATTGCCGCAGGTAAGTACGGGCCGACTCCACTGTCAATCTCATCCTCGGAAAAGGATAAGGCGACCGATCCCCAAGCTGTCCGCGACCACATCAAGAAGAACGTCAGTCAGGCTCGTCAGGGTCAGGACGCTTTGAAGGATCACCATGCGTCCTTCGACGCCGAAAAATGGGGCGGGCTGGGCAAGAAGCAAGCCTCCGCTCTGTGGGTAGGCTCTGCTAAGAAAATCGCCGCTGAATTCGACGAATTCACTCATGGCTATATCGAGACCGCTTTGTGGTCTTCGAATGATGAGTCCGATCCTAGCGGCGGACAGCCGTTGGATGCAAACTACGACATTCGCGACCTATCTCCGTCTTGCTTGCAGGCGATGACCGAAGATTGCGCTAAGTTCCAAGCGGAGAACGCCGAGCTTTTGGCTGCGGCATCCGAACAGGATGGTCAGGACGGATTCCGTCAGGGTCATGATTTCTGGCTCACCCGCTGCGGTCATGGTGCGGGCTACTGGGATGGTGATTACCCGACAACGGGTGATGGCTTGACCGAGGCGTCCGAGGCATGGGGCAACGTGGACATCTACGTTGGCGACGACGACATGATCTATCAGTACGGTTCCGAAACAGGCGTAAGTGAGAAGTTCCCATCACACCAAGGACCCATGGCTAGTTCCAAGAAGGCTTCCAAGAAGACCGCTTCGCAAAACGATGCGTCCTACATTGCCAGCTTGATCGGTGGTGGATTTGGCGGCGAAGATTACGACGCTCGCTCGCAGCACTCCAAGACGGCTGCACAGAAGCGTGAAGACGAGATGGCTCGCAAGTATTCCTCTCAGCGCAAGAAGTTCGCCGACGTTCCTCAAGACATCGACGATATTTGGTCCGAGACGATGGAAGACATGGGGCCAGCCCCCGAGATTAGACTCCCGGGCGAAAGTATGGACAATGAAAAGTCCACCACGGGGGAACACGAGATCGAAGCTCCTGAGATGAGCGCAGACTCAAGAAGTGACGTTCCCGAGCAGGTCAAGGGCGATCAGGAAGAGCCGACCGTAAAGGTTGAAGAGGCTCTTGAGAACGATACCACCAAGTCCGAAGAAGACGAGCCGAGCACGGGCGACGATGGGGCATCGGCGGACTCGAAAGAACCGAAGTCCGAAGGTGGGAAGTCCGAATGGTCGAAGAATCGCAGCAAGGGTAAGTCAGAAAAGAAAGACGAACCAAAGGAAGAGAAAGAGTCCAAGGAAGCTTCGAAGATGGCAGCCGCCAACTCCAGACCCCGCCAGCGTGTCCATTGCGACCGCTGCGAGATGCTGAGTATTAACGGCACCGCAACCCACGAAAGGGGTTGCCCCAACCAGAATTCTCGTTGGGATTCCACTCGACAGGACTGGGTAAAGCAACGTAGGTGCGCTGAATGCGGAATGGACGTTGACGCGGACGATCCGTGTTGTTCTGCGGAGCCTTCATTCGATGAAGACGAGGGACGTTTCGCTGGACTCGACACCATCCTTGCCGATGGTAACGAGACGGCACTGGACCAAATGGAAGAAGCTCAAGCAACGGCACCCGCAGTATTCTACGAGTGCGGTGCCTGTGGCGGCGTTCACCCATCTTTAGAGACTTCTGAGAAGCTCGGACTCGGCTGGAATGGCGACTGTCGCGATGAGAATGGTCATTTCGAAGAGAGTGACGTTCCTTTCGGAGACAACACCCAGCTCATCTCTTTGGATGAACAGATGGCTCCAGATTTCGACGACACGATTCTGGCGTCGGGAGAATCCAAGACGGCGGACGGTGAACAGTTCTGTACCGAATGTGGACGCCCGATATCCCTCGATATGGACAGTGAGGGTGTCTCGCACCACTTAACCGATCTCGGTGAGATCGATTTCAATGCGGACGCTGACCATGTGGCTTTGGCAGAACAATTTGATGGTGGGCTTGAACAGTTCATGGAGCCCGGACACGAAGAGTCTGAGAATCCGTTAGCTGAACTTGACCAACTCATGGAGCCCCAGCACAAGCGTCGTCGCTCGTCTGAGGAAAAGACGGCAGATTATGCCGAAGATGATTTCGCATCTTACTTCGGAGAAGCGGGGAAAATTCAAGCAAATTACGCGGAAGGTGATGAGTTTCGGCTGTCTGAAGATGCCCTTGAAAATTACGGGGAAGAATATCGAGATGGGGTTTTTACAGTTGATGCAGTGTACGACCATTATGTTCCTTCATCATCGATGGGAAATGATCGGACAGGATCGCCCGGTTTCGATGAAAGTGCAGGCACCGCTCTTTACGGGTCAGAGTTGAATTTCGACGTGTATGAGTGGGAAATGGAGCCCGCAAACGCTGGGCACGAAGCATCCATTAAGCAGGCAGATACCGCTGACAATCCAGCAAACGAAGCGGACGGCGAAGGTGCCATCGAGGTCAAGACGGCTGGTCGCTCCTCTACACCGAAGTACGTGATTCGTATTCCGGGCTCTACCGACGCTGCGTGGAACGTGACTGGTTACGGGCAACAGCGCGGTGCAGGTCAGCCAAATCAAGCGAACCTCGCACGGTACATGGAAGCTCTTCTGAAGAGCATGGAACCCGGTGGGCATAACGAGCATCTGGTGGGGCATTTCGATCCAACCGAAGCTGCGATTTACCCCAACAACGGCACCTACAAGGACCCATTGGCTACATGGTCAAAGGAAGATGAGATTTATCCCAGCGATGCCGACAACGACAAAGCTCTCAAAGAAATTGAGAGTTCTGATGTAAGCGGCGACTTCTCGGAAGCTAATTATGAGGTTGAAAGCCCAGACACAGTTGACACGGACATCAAGCAGCCGACTGAATCGGTAGGCGAAGCTGGTAAGCACGCGGCTGACATCTCGGGGGATATCTCTGAGGCTAAGTCGGAAGTTGATTACAACAAGGCGGACGTTGCGGACGAGGCACAGGCGACGGATACAGTTAACCCAGACCATTTCGCCGCTGAGCAAGAGTATTGGGATAAAGAAGCGGCGGATGGGTACGAAGTCCCTTCACAATACCGTAAGGATTCCGCTGAGGACGATGCGGAACCCGCTGATGAGGAACCAGACGAGCAGCCCGCTGAGGTTGAGGACTCCGATGAGGGACCTGCCGATGAGGACAAGCCAGCAGCTAAGCCCGCCGAAACTGAAGACGAGCCTGCTGTGAAGAAGCAGACTGATGAGTCAAAGGGCAAGAACAAGCCCGCCGAGACTCCGGCTGCGGACGCGAAAGCGCCTGCGGCAGCACCAGCCGCACCCGCAGCGGCTCCAGCAGCACCAGCAGCAGTGGCTCCAGCGGCAGTAGCCGCTCCAGCAGGTGCGGGTGGAAATGGAACCTCGGAAACTTCGGGCAACGAAACATCGACCGAAACTGGCGGCTCAAGTCCGGGCGGTGCATCAACCGGCGGCGTAGGTAGCGGCATGGGTGGTGCAGTGGTCGCGGAACTCGGCACCGATGCACTTAACGCACATCAAGCTGATGATAAAACAGCGTGTGCAGGTTACGGCGATGAGGAAGATGAAGAACGCCGCATCGACTCGGGACTCGGAGACCTTGGCGATTTAGTTGTGGAGAAGGAAATCGACTAATGGGCGAGTTTTACACCTATGTATACGTGCGACAGGATGGAACGCCGTACTATGTTGGTAAGGGCGTTCGTCGTCGAGCATTCATCGGTTATGGTCGGAGAGCACATAGACCTAAAGACGATGCTCGCATTTTTATGCAGCATTGGCCCGATGAGGCAACCGCTTTCGAGATGGAAAAATACTACATCCGTTTGTTTGGCCGTAAAGACAATGGGACTGGAATTCTCAGAAACCTTACGGATGGCGGTGAGGGTATTCTTGGAATAAAGCGCCCACCACTTTCCGAAGAATGGAAAGATGGCATACGTAAATCAATGATGGGACATGAAGTAACTGATATTACTCGGACAAAAATGAAAGCAGTTCCTCATTCAAAAGCAAAGGGCGAACTCGGTGCCCATAGCCGTTGGCATGTTCAACGCAATATCGTAAAATTAGGGTGTGCTCTATGTCTCCAATAAGCCTTGAGAGGTTGCGTGAAGCCGCCCGCAGGGTTGGGGCGGACTTGATGCACAGTGACGACGATCTGTCTCAGAAGCTCGAACCAGCAACCCCCGAAGCTACGGCGGAAGCTGGGCCGAGTCATGATGAGTTGGTTGACAATTCCCACGACGAAAGTGGAGTCGGCGTACTCGACGGTGAGATTCGTTCGCCTGAACGTCAGAACGTTTCTGCTGTCCGAGATGCCATCGAAGCCCAAGCCGAGATGGAAATCGGTAAAACCATCGAAGATAAAGAAGACGAGATGGCGGCTCGGGGCGACGGTCCTTACGGAGACAAAGAAGTCAAGGATACCGCCGCACAAGAAGTCACCGCTAAGCCCGGGACTCAGATCATCATCAACATCGCGGGCAAGAAAGAGCAGCCCATCGGCGGTGAGAAGCAGCATCCGAGAGAGAACACCTCATCCAACGGTATGTTTGGAGGCACGAGTTTGTCAGCAACCCCGAATATGGAAAAGCACGCAGAGCGCCCGCAAGAAGGCTACGCAGGGTACAAGAGCATGTTTGAGGGCGCAGCCCCTAGCCCCGACACGGTTGCTCGGGTTCGCGGTCAGTACACCTCGGGCATGGGCCGTCAGTCCTGCATGGATCACTTCAAGATTACCGAACAGCAGCTTGGCGACATCTTGAGCGGAAAGTACGGCAGGGGGAAGATCGCCACGTACCACGAGATCAAAGCGGCATTCCTTTCCAAGAAAGCCGCTTACCTGACGCTTGATGATGTCAAGAAAGCGGGACAGGAATACTTGCACATGGTTCGCACGGCTGCAATCACCGTGTCACAAGGTCAGGATGAAAAAGGACCCAACACGCTCCTTAACATGAACGGTCGTGAGTATGTCCTCCGTGGTCAGGACGGCGAGGCTTTTCGCAAGGAATATGACGCGATTCCAAAGCCCGAAGCGGCGGTCAACAAGCTCGTTGAAAAGTACCTGTGGAAGATGCAGCCGTACAAGAAGCAGACCATCCAGCATCCGCCGTCCGAGGCGAAGCAAGACCCCAACAGTCTCGCTCTTCGCCGTCAGCGGGCGGAAGGGTTGGCCGATGCCGATGCCTATTGGGAAGGTAAGGAAAAGAATCCGAACGCCTATAAACAGTATATGACGCAGCACGCCTCCGCGAAGATCGCCGCTACGTCATACGCGGAGTATCAGAAGTTGGTACAGGAGCGCAACCAGATCATCTCTCAGAACCGTAGCCGTCAGATGAAGGGCGAAGCTCGGCTGCCAGTTCCGCCGAAGCCCGAACCGCCGATGGTTCCCGTGGCGTATGGTGCGGATGGGACGTATGAGGGTCGGTTGCAAGACCCAGCGGATTGCCCTGAAGGTTGTACCGTAAAGTGGGAGCCCTCCAAGGGAGCCAGCATGATGAGCTTGGCTAAGATTGCAGGCGACTATTTTGGCTACGATGACTGGATCACGGGTCACACCGCCCTGATGATTAACAACGACTCGGCGGGGCTCACGACGTTACACAATCTGGTTCGTAATGCTCTGAAAAAGAAGATGACTCCGAAAGAGTTGGCTGGTCAATTCGCTCGGCTCTTCAAAAAGTTCGGTGAGCAGAGCAAGAAGTTCTACGCGGAGAATGCCGAGGAAGCTCGTGGCGCTCGTGGGAAGCACGAACGCGAACAACTCGAAGGTGTGGTGAAAGCACCGAGCGGTGACAAGGCTCGCGATTTCGTCGATAGCCTCACGAACATGTGGTACGATGCGGGTGGGCAGAGCGACTGGGAACAGCCCTCAAATGAGGTTAACTGGGAAGAGATCGCTTCTGCGGAGATGGAAGCTGAGCGTGCGGAGAATCCAGACAAGTACCCGCAGACGAACAAAGAAGACGACAAATTCATGCAGGGTGTGGGGATGAAAATGGAATCACTCAGGGCAGCAACGGCAGTATTAGCAAGGGTCGCCGCTATGGGCGTGGCCGACAAGCACCAGCTTCAGGTCGCCATCAAATCGCTCAAGATGCCTCCGGCGATGCTGGGCGTCATGGGTGGGCCGAGCAAAGAACAAGCTTTGGAAATCTTAGCTAAGCACGGATTACGCTGGGATGACGAGGACTATATGGCAGGGGGTAAGGGCGTGAAGAAAGCTGCGGCAGAACCATACACATATCATCAGGTTAGCCCTACTCGCTGGCAGGTCAATCAGGGCAAGCAATTCATCGGAATCCGCGATTCCGAACAAGGAGCAATTGATTCCGTGGACAAATACAACAAAGAAGAAGCGGCAGGACTCCCCCCAGTTCATGCGGGCGAGGGTGCGGCGAAGACTCCCGAAGAGATCGAAAAGGAAGCTGGCTTCAATTTTTTCTTCCCGGGTCAAGTGCTTCGTGAAGTCGCCCCCGAGCTTCAGCACGAACTCGTGGACTACCCAAACCAGACCAACACCCCGATGCAGTACCCCGACATCGTTGGCGACAAGGACGAGGTTCCAGAAGAGATGGCTCTTGCAGCCGCTCTCGAAGGTGCCCTTGACACCACCATCATCGCCTACGTCAGCACTAGCCCTGCCGCTGCCGCTGGCATCGGTCGTGACGGCAAGCCCGAAGTGCTCGAAGGTGCTCCGCTCCGCAAGGAGAACGACATCCGTGGTATGATGTTTACTGACGAGTTCTACGGTCAGCAGAGCGGCGTGCCGGGTAAGGCATTCGCGAGTGCCAAGGCCGCAGGATTCGCACGTCCGGGTTCGGCGTTCGCCTATCTGAAGAGCCTAAAGCTGGGCAAGACGGCAGGTGCCGACGAAGCCAAGCAGTTCTCAATCTTCCTCAAGTACGTCTGTGGGGAAATTGCGGCTACCCTCGTGGGGATTTTTCGAGTAACTTCACGGCCTATGCTCAATCAAGTCCCGGGTAAAGGTGAAATTCAACTAGCTCAAGTAGAACAACCACAAGGGTTGTCGAGCTTTAACATTTACAATACAGGCTCTCGCGTGAAATACTTGATGGAGAAACTTACGGATAGTGAGATCAAAGACGCGATAAACGGTAGTTCCGCTCAAGGCGCTGTGTGGCATGATGGCGAAGAAGGTGGTTATGTCTATGAGGTCTTCGTGAGGATTGACGACATTGACACAGAAAGCCTCATTGCAACCTACAGTTTCATAACCGGGACCAAAGAGTGACACTAGACTTCAGTATTCATATACATGAGGGAAGCTTAAATGAAGATTGGGGTCAAGACCTCCAATAAGGCTCGTGTCGTTGCCATGGAAGACTGGAAAGGCAACATCGACCTTATCGAAGCCGATCAAGATGAATGGGATGATTGGCTTGAAACCCCCGCAGCACAAGCAAGTGGTGGACAGGGCCGAGTAAGGTTCGTTCGGGCTGACCTAAGAAATCCAGTATTATACCGAAGAGGGCGATAATGGATGAAATTTTCATTTGGCGATGTATCAACTGTGAGATGCGGGTGCAGACTTTCTGTGATTTCCACATCAACGAACGGCCAATTTGCGTAGAGTGTAACGCTGAAATGGAACCTCAGCCGCCGCTACGCAGCCGCCCCCAGTTTTTCCTCCCTAATCCTTCCAACTACGTAATTCCTTTATATAGAGCATTATGGCCGATAAAAAAGTCAAAAATACAGCTTGGACAAAAATTACAGATGGCTTTTTGTCTGGTGCAACAAAGAAAATCAATGCCATCGATTTCATCGAAGGTCCGGGCGGGACTGGCATTGTGTTGCGCCCCGTTCAGCGAGTTCTCGTCAAGGCACTCTTCGCCGTTCCCTTTGACTACCGCCCCAAATGGGCAGACGCCATCGACAATTGGGGAATGGTGGAGATGTGGAACCCTTTCCGTGATGAACTGATCCGCACAGTCACGGAAGAAGAGTATCTTCGCATCGTTCATGACGAAGGTCGCTGCAACGTCGGAGACTGGCGAGATATACCCGAGAGGGGCTTCAACGAAGCCGTTGTCTTCTGCGGTCGCCGTGGTGGTAAGTCGGAAGTTGTTGCGGCCATTGCCGCTTATAAGCTTTACCTCACCCTGTGCATCAACTCACCGCAGAAATTCTTCGGTTTGGCTGAGGGTTCAAAAATTGACTTCACCTTTCTTGCACAGGACGAGACGGGTGCAGGTCGATTGTTCCAAAAGCTTCAGGCTGCCGTCACCCGTGCAACGTGGTTCCACACCTACATCAAGGACAGCAACGCCAAGAATCTGACGTTCACTTGCGAGGCTGATCGTCATCACAAGGTTGAGGCTAAACCGTCGATCCAAGTCGTATCATTGCCCTGCACCACGAACGCCGTTCGTGGTCCGTCGTCTCTCTTCCTCGCCCTCGACGAGTTCGCTCACTTCCGTTCCGAAGTAGGTTCCACGTCGGAGGACATGTACGTCGCCGCAACGCCTGCCGCTGGCGATTTCCATCACGATGAATCCGCTCCCGTTCTCTATGAGGCTGACTTTCACCAGACGGGGGATTTCCGCCACGCGGAGCCAGTCGGTACGGAAGGTAAAATTGAGTTTCAGGATTCATTGATTCTGAGCATCTCGTCGCCATTAAAGAAAGTCGGTATGATGTACGACCTCTACCGCATGGCGATGGAGGATGGTATCAACGAGGACAACCCCACATTCGCCCTCAGTTGCTCATCGGCGGAAATGAACCCCAAACTCAAAGCGGGGTTCTTGCGTGACAAAGCCCGTAAAAATCCTCTCACGTTTAAGGCTGAGTACGGCGGACAGTTCTTGGAATCTACGGAATCGTTTGTTCGTTCCATCGACATTATAACTTGTACGGATGTTCTGGTGAATGGTAAGCCCGAAGGTGCGTGGGACAACATGGGCGAGCCCATTAAGGGTGCGAGTGTTCGTCAAAATACCACGCGGTTCACGGGAGATCAAGTGGGTTACAACTACTTCTGGGGCCTTGATCTTGGCGGCGTGAACGTAACCGATCCTGACAACACTCGACCCGATGGTTGCGCGTTGGCGATTGGGCATCTTGAGGTTCGCCCGTCACAGAATCCAACACCCGGATTGACTCACGGCTTCCATCTAGTGTTCGATTATATCGACCGCATGATCGCTGGAGAGCAGTTCGATGGTCCGGGCGTCGATATTCATACGCCCGATGGCGTCAAGTACACGGATTTCCAACTCCTGCCCGTGAAGGACATTCTGCTTTGGCTGAAGGAGATGAATAAAATTCTTCCCTGCTTCAAGGGATCAACCGATCAACACGCAGGCCGCCAACTTGTCACTTTGCTGGAGCAGAATGAAATCAACAACATGGAACTGGTGAATCTCACTCCCGCTATCAACTCGGAGATGGCTTACGCTTTGCGGTCATTCATCAATGACCATACGGCCAACTTCCCGTACGTGCCAAAGTTTATCCACGAAATCAAGATGGTGGAAACCGACGTGGTTGCCAAGTATCGCATTCGCGTGCACGCCCCGCTGGAAAAAGGAGCCCACGACGACATGGTGGATGCGGTCATGCTCGTTGCTTTGCAAGTTCAAAAATGGTTGGTTGAGGAGGGGCATCTGAAGATGGACCCCACAGGGCAGAGCCTTATCATGCAGCGGCAGCAGGCACTTCCACATAAGCCGATCCTCAATATTGACGCTATGAGTATGAGCGATTTGAAGGCAGCGGAGCGCACGTACCAAATGAGCAAGTTCAAATTTGGCGGCGGGAGCCACAGGATAGCCCGAGGTCGTGGACGCAGGTAAACGGACTTTAGAATTCTTTAATATAGCGTAAAAAATAGGCACAAATATGAAGAAAACACTGATGTACCCACCAGTTGTCGATCCCACGGAGAACGTGAAACTCACAGTCGCCGCCGCTACTCTACGACAGGACGATTTGCGTGAGGCAGAAGTCCGTCGCCAAGACGACCTGCGCGAGGCAGAACGTGTCCGCGTAGATCAGCAAATGACGCTTCGGGCCGATTACGACGCCAAGCTTGCAGTCGCCGAAGCCAAGCGTATTGACGCTATCCGTGCGGTTGACGTTGCCGCCGTCGCAGTTGCTAACGAACGCGCTACGGCTCAAGCCGCTGTGCTCGCCGCCCAAGTATCGCAGTCCGCCGAAACGCTCCGTACCCTCGTTGCCGCAACCGCTCAGACCGTTGCTCAACAGTTGCAGACAGTCAGCACAGGTATCGGTGATCGTCTGTCAGCCCTTGAGAAATCCTCTTACGAGGGCAAGGGAAGTGGTACTGGAATGCGGGATATGTGGGGCTGGATTTTTGGCGGGTTCATGACCTTTGTTGTAGCCGCCGCCGCCGCATATGCGGCACTGCACAAATAAAACCCTGCACCCTAATTGAGCCGAATGGCATCCAAAAGAAAGTCGGAGTAACTTTTGTACCCTTTTTCCACTTGATAAAACCCAAACCTTGGTGTATAAACTAGATATACCCCGTTAACTTAAGGGTAACGTGCCTACAGTGGAAGGCACTCGCTGATTCCTGCTGGATTCAGTATTTTAGACTGTGCTGGAGACCTGATGGTTCCGTTAGAAACCACTGCATTCGCATTTTCTTCTCTCAAGTTCGGCAATCTCTTGGCTGTAGCTCTCTTTCAAGGCCCTAAACGTATCGATCAACTGTTCGCGCTCGCGGCAGAGCGTCTGCCGCACGAATGCGACGACAAATGGCAATACGAGCTTATCAAAACTCTTATCGCTATCGGTGAAGAAATCAACGGTGTGTGGCATGTTCGCCGTACGATGCCGATGGACATAATTCCAATCACCACACCCCTACCCAAGCCCGACAGTCAGTACGACGTGATCCAGTTTGACCCTCGCACTGGACACCATATTGGCGATGACGGCTTTCGTGTTCCCAATGACTTCCTCGAATTCTATGAGCGTTACCCCAACTACATCCGCAATTGGGTGAAGAAACGCCTCGCCCGCTTCACCGTTGACGAAGACGTGGAAGATTGGACTCAGGACCTCATCATTCACATGAAATACCTGCCGCAAACCAGCAAGCACCGCAAGCCGGGCGCTAATGAGCGCGTAAATGGTTGCACGGACGTGATTGAGACGTTCAACCCCATCCAGCAATACGGGGCGTCTGAACGCCGCTTCCGAAGCTACGTCAACTTCTGCCTTGCGAATAAGTTCAACACCGTGTATTCGAAGCGTAACAAAAATCCCATCTGTCGGCAGGGCAATGTCACCATCGTGACGAATGTCGATCCTAGCCACGAGAATGGCGAGTACAACGTGGTGGACGATGCTTACTGTCACGTGCATTCGGACTACCTGAGCACCGCCACGGCTCGGACGGCGCAGCAATACGAGAACTACCTGCTCGCCAGCGAATTTCGCCGTTACGTTGCGGCGAGGGAGCCCGAGTTGGCCCCCGTGGTGGATGCGATTCAGCACTCATCGTCCCAGCATGAAGCCGCTCGATCTCTAAGCATCAGTGAGACGGTTTTTGCTCGCCATCGGGCGCGACTGAAAGAGTTGGCCGTGAGCTTCCAGAATAACGATGTGGGTGAGAGCAAACGTAAGCGGGGGCGACGAAAAACGGCACAGGTGGTATAACCCCCGCGTCCTTGTTCCAGTCGGCGTGCACCCCGATAATGACTTCCGCCGCGAGCAGACCCAGCCTGAGGTTCTATGGGAACAGATCGAACTCGCCCTCGCTGCCTGCTGACTCCCTACCCGTGGTACATACCCTTTGGCACCCGCTTGCACCGGGCTCTGACCTACAACCCTGCCCACCAATCTGAAGCCTACACGGGCAATCCCAAGAAAAAGAAGCTTCCTTGGCCCCGATGGAGGAAAGAAGTCGCTCGCATCTTTATCATTCTAGACGTGTTCCTGAGCCACCCCGAATATTGGCTCGTAAGCCATTACGATCTCACTTACCGCCAGTGCGCTCGCCTGAGACACCGTTTTTACTGGCAAACCCGCCTCTACCTCTGGGCTGCTGGTTTCACACAAAATTAACATGGTTTTTGCTGCCCTTTAGTAGAGATGATTTGTGAAACCTTGATTGTATCCGATGTCCATCTCGGCTCCGATCTCAGCCTCGCCGCCGACCTGCTGAACCTTCTCAAAAATAGCACCTTCAAACGACTCATCCTGTTAGGCGACATTTTCAGCGATCTGAATTTCTCCCGTCTCACTAAACAACATTGGAACCTCATCGGTTACATTCATAAACTTAGCGACCCAAAGCGTGGTGTTGAAGTTGTGTGGGTCGAGGGCAACCATGATGCGGGCATTACGCAGGTCATGGAGCACCTGCTTGGCGTCAAGGTTTATCAGCGGTATGAATGGGTGTGGAACAACCTGCGGTGCCTAGCGATCCATGGGCATCAGTTTGACAACTTGTGGGCGGGCGGTACACCCTTCCTCGGCGGCGTGGCAACCAAGTTCTACATTCAACTTCAGAAGATTGGATTCCTGAAGAACTGGCTGCCTCGATTGATAGACAGGCTTCACACCCACTGGGAGAGGCTGTCAACTAAAGTGGCGGATGGGGCTTTGCGGCTGGCCGCTCGGGATGGGGCGGCTTATGTTTTCTGCGGGCATACCCACCAAACGGATACCAAAATTCTCGATGGAATTCAATATTTCAACTCGGGAAGCTGGGTGGGTACTTTAGGCAGCTACATTACCCTGAGCGACGACGGAATCCAAGTCCGTGAATACCAACCAGTTAGCCCCTTTCTCACCCCCCAATCCTAGTTCTCGATTATCACCTTAAAAGGATCAAGACTATCGAAATCCCTTACTAGGGGGACTCCACCATGTTTACACTCATTAAGCTTGCTATTGATGCTGCGGTTCTTGCGGCTGTGTTCTACGGCGGTGTCAAGTTTGGGATAGCATATCCCACTGTTGGCGCGAAACTCACTTCACTCTTTAGCTGGGTAAAGTCCTTACTCTAAGAGGAACCATGACCCCAATTAAGGACATGTTGGAGATCGCGGAGAACGTCACCGTCCTTCTGGCTCTCCTCGGCGGGGCGGCGGGAGGCATCAACTGGTACGTCAAGCGGCATGATCGTCAGGCGGCGGGTGAAAAAGCCGTCACTCAGATCGATGCTTTGGCGATAAGCTTCCCCAACATGGTCGCAGACATGGCGGTTGTGAAGAAGACCAACGAGAAGGCCGTTGAGATTCTCACTAGCATGGACAAAGGAATCGCTGTAATGGCTGCACGAAGCGAAGGCTCTCGAACACGGAGAACAGACTAACATGGCAAGAACACAGATCATCAACAACCCGCCGATCACGCTCAGCCCCACGTTTGGGACGACGGGCTCGCCGACAGGGTTGAACCCGCTTTACACTGTTTGTGATCCAGCCAACGGCAACTATTTCCTGACGACTGGTCGTGATCTGGTGACCTTCTATTGCGCTGCCGCTGCTACCGCATCCGCATGGTCGGGCACAACGCAATATCTTCCGGGGCAAGTTGTCAATTTCGGCGGTCAGGCTTACATCGCCCTCGTCGGCAATTTGGCTCAGACACCATCTTTGTCACCTCCATCATCGTACTGGGGCGCTTACGCGGATGGGGATAGTACGATCACGCTTTACTCGGCTCCCGATGCTTGCACGGGTCGCACGTCCGACATTGACGACTACGTTGTACCCGTTGCCACGGAACTTTATCCGGGCACAGAATTTCTGGTACTGCCGTCCTCGGTGTTCACGCAGGCGAGTCAGCAATTCCAATTTCTAGCCAGTTCGAATCTGGTGAGTGTTTACGTAAGGTACTTCTAAGGAGCAATCATGGCAAACGCACCCACAATCATCAAGGGACAGCTTACATTCCTCGGGTCAATCGCTGGACAGGTGTCGGTTCAGGCACAGCCCGTCGCGGGCAACAACCTGCTCTTTAACCTGCCTAACACCGTGCCGAATCCGAATGCCGTGATTTCGGTGCTCTCCGTCGTTGGCAGCACGGTCACCCTCGGCTTCACCCCACCTCCTCCGTCCTCCTTCAGTTTCTCGCAGATCACGGGCACCATCGCGACAGATCAACTAGGGAATGTCGAAGGCAACGGCTCCAGCGTCCAGTTGACGAACGGTAGCCTGCCGCCGTCCCCTGTCACCGTGCAATTGGCTTCAGCAGCGAGTTACGCCGTACTGGGAACCACGGTCACGAACTCGGATGGTTCAAGCACCGTCATCACTGGCGGAAACGTCGGCGGCACTACCGTCACGTCCGCTGGATGGGTTCTAACTCCCCCAGCAACAGTCATTTCACCCGCCTCTGCTCAAGCCTTGACAGACCTCGCTGCGGCAATCACCTACTACAACGGCCTGTCCTCCACGGCGATCACAACCGCCGACCTCGGAACGCAGGGCAACATCGCTGCCAACAGGTTCGGTGCGGGTGTCTACAAGAGCCCGAGTTCTATCGCCATCAACACCAACATCACCCTTGATGCACAGGGCAATGCGAACGCGATCTTCGTGTTCATCGCCACATCCTCAACCATTACACAGGCCAGCAACACAACCATCTTCCTAGCCAACGGCGCACAAGCTGCAAACGTGGTCTGGGTCATGACTGGCGGCGGTGCTTCTTGGACCTCCATCACCCCGAGCACGACAGTTGGTAACATTCTCGCCGGCACCTCGATCACGCTGGGCGGCGGTACGCTGAATGGCAGGGCATTAGCCTCTACCGCAGTCACCCTCGCAGCGGCGGGCGTCGTCATCACAGTCCCATCCTCGGCTGGCGTAATCGCCGCTGGCGACGTGGTTGTTTACGACGCAAACGGCAACATCGAGTCTTCGGGCATCCTGCTCAGCAGCCTCGGCGGGGCCGCAGGTGTCACGTCCTTCAATACCCGCAGCGGGGCGGTTTCACCTCTTTCTGCGGACTACGCGGCGTTCTATGAACTCAGCACCAAATGGCAGTCAGTGGAAGTTTCCGCTGGAACGGTAACCCACGGGACGCTTGGCGGACCATTCACGGTTAACTTCGGCACGCCCTTTGCGGATGGTAACTACGCGGTCGAGGTTACGGCTGTCATCGGAGAAGCGATAGGCACTGGTCCGTGCTTTATTGGCGGCGTTCAGAAGCAGGCAACCCCCGGCGCTGGAGTCACAGTTTGGGTAACCAACAACGATGGTATCGATCACACGGTAACAATTCACGTAATAGCGAGGCATAACTAAATTATGAATCAATGGACATGGGCAGGCGATCAGTTTGTCGGCGGCGATCATCATGTTGGCGGCGTCTTAACGGCAGTCGGCGGCGTCTCTAGCACGGCTCCCGTGAGTTTTGCGGGCAGCACTTTAACCCTGTCGGCGGTCGCAACTTCCGCAGGCAGTCCGCCCTCAACCGCCGTCTACACGGGGACCATTACGGGCGGGGCAAATAACGCCTTTGCGGGAGCATCGTTCACTGTTACAGGTTTCCTCACAAGTGCCAACAATGGTGTTGATCTCCTTTGCACAGCTTCGACGGCGACTACATTAACCCTCGCCAACGCGAGTGCCGTATCAGAAACAGACCCAGCTACCGCCGTTACCGCAGGTGTAATTAGCATCGGCGGTTCCATGTTGGATGGCGTAGGCAATGCGGGGGCGTCGGGTGATATGATGACCTCCTCTGGTCCGGGGACTCTGTGGCGTCATCCAACGGATTTGACATGGACAGTTTCTCAGGTTACGGGTGCAGCACCTTCGGCATCTCCAGTTTTCACGGGTACGGTAGTCGTTGACGGCTGGGCAATAAATTCTACGCCGCCCACGACAGGGCAAGTTCTCACCGCAGTTGACCCCACACACGTAAGTTGGCAGACGCCAGCGGGCGGTGGTGCGGTCGCGTCAGTCTTCACCCGCACAGGCGCAGTCACGGCCCAGTCGGGGGATTACTCGGCGTTCTACGACGTAACTGGATCGGCATCGACGGCTCAGGCTAACGCAGAAGCGTTCGCTACAGCGGCAGATACAGCGATTCTGTCCAGTGCGGAAGCTTTTGCAACGTCGGGCGACTCTGCAACCTTGGCGTCGGCAGAAGCATACGTTCAGACGTTTACGCCTGTCGCATCGGGATCACCCGCTGAACCGATTGAGTTCCTCACGGGCTACAATGCAAGCACGGGGTTGTTCTCAGCGGCTCAACCAGCGTATGCGAGCATCAGTGGCACGCCAGATTTGTCCGTCTACGCGACAACGACCTACGTCGGTAGCGCGGTCGCGGTTGAAACGTCCCGTGCTATGGCAGCCGAAGCTTTACTCGCCCCAATTTCCTCGGTGCCAGCACTCTACGGTGACGCGGGCAGCGCAGCTTCGGCAGGCAACAACCACATTGCAAGTGGCTTGGCTACACTCGTGACTGGTACAGTCACGATCACGTTGACGGGAGCATCGGCATTCTCCGATACAAACTACGTCGTCATGGCAACCTTCAACGGTGCGCCATCAGGAGCCATCGACGCTGCGAACTCTCTCGGTGCAACCATCGTGACGGGTAGCTCGTTCACGATTCAATCAACCGATCCCGCCGATGTTTCGACCATATTCTGGACGGCAATCGGTTTCTAACGTTCGGTTTGGGCGAAAGCGTGGCAAACTCAGTACAGGGTCCAATATGGGTTACCCACCAGACACGAGGATTGCCGATCTTTCTTCATGGACACGCAAAGAGAAAGAGGCTGTAAAGGTGGGAGTTTTGTCAAAATAAGGGCGGTAGATAGACGATTTCGCTCGGCAGGACAACCGCAATCACATCCGATTTCTCACGGGGCTTAGGATAGGTCAATTTTCCTGACGGAGCCCGATGCCCCGTTTTAACCTCTACACTCAGCAGTTTCCCGTCAATCCTGACAATTAGGTCTGTCCAGCAGTTGCGGCAGATGGACTTGAAAACATCATGTCCCTTCGCCAGCAAGTCGGCTGCAACCTGTAATTCCCCAATGTCCCCCACAGTGCCCCGCGTCACATCTTCGTTTGCTGGGGTAAAGGTTCGAGCGTAGTAGTGGTTTTTCTGGCATTGAGGGTTGCAATACTTCTGATTGCGGGCCAATTCCTCAAATCTAATTCCGCATTCTGGATTTTTACATACTCGCATGGGTCAATTATATCATTTCCCAGTGCAGTACCCTTAAAAATCGATAATGAATTTTATTTTTTACAGTATTACGTCTACAGAACACACATTCAGGAGGCATCAATGCCAAAATCGAAGAACGCTACCCCTAAAATGAAGAAACAGAGACAGACGAAGTACACAAAACTCGCTCTCGTCTGCTCAAAAGAGCTTGCAGCCAAGAAGAAAGCACTGGTTGCGGCTGAGAAACGTCTCGCGAAGGCCCAACAAACTCACCAAGAGCTTCTGTCTGAGGTCGCTCGGCTGGATATGTTGGACCGTAGCCTCATGGCGGTCAACAACGGGACCCAACCACCCCAGAACATCAAGTACGTATACACGTACCCGACTTGGGTCTGGAATCCTCCGTACACCTACACCGTCCCGAACTCGGGTCAGTGGACATTCACCACGCAGCCCAACTGGGTCGGCTACAACACGCCGAATCCCAGTGGCGGCACGGCTATCGGCAGTCTGCTCACCAGCAATAGTAGCGGCCTCAGCCCCATGGTGAGTTGCACGCTGGCGAACGTGAGTGGAACCTACACCAACAGCAACATGGGGGTCAACATCGCCCAAACCACCCCGTGTAGCAACGATGGTAGCAGCGTCGTGCTCACGAGCACCAACTCTGCACCGCAATGGCAGAACGCTAACGACGGGTCTCTCGTTGTGGACCTGACGACCCACGAGCCGTATGAGTCGAACAAGTTCGAAGACGAGATTGAATTGCCGAGCGCCAATCTCGTTCTCGCCGAGGCGTAACCTGACTTCTCCTTTCTCTTGAGAGGGAGTCAATGCACCAACACTTTGAACCCGATGATCGCCCCCGTAGTCCAAATCGTGGGGGCGATTCACATTACTGGGATTTGTATTGTCGGGGGTATGGGGTTGACCCCGAGATCGCACGTTCTCGTTACGAAGAAGACGAGCCCCTCTTCTACACCAGCACCCGCCACGAGCTTAAGTTCGGCTGCCAGTGCAAACGCTGCGCCCGCCTCAGCACAATCACCATGGATGACGCTAAGTTTCTCCGCACAATGGGTATTATGTGGAAGGTGCCTCATGTATTGGCTGATGGGAGCGTTCGGCTGGATTCGTGCAAGTCAGAAGCCGGGGAAGCTGGGCGGACACAGGAAACTCAAGATATACGGTAGGCTCGACTGTCCCTCTGCTCTCCGTTTCATCGCCCGTGGTCAATACACACAGCACAGAGTTTTCTTCAAGGATGAAGCCACGGCTATCGCCGCTGGGTTCCGCCCTTGCGCCAAATGCTTGCCTGAAAAATACAAGGAGTGGAAAAGTGGACAAAGGGTTTGAGAGCAAGGCCATTGCGAAAGTGGCGAAGATGATACTGGACTATGAAAAGGGCTCCAAGGGCATCAACATGAGGGATGGCTTCATGGATTACAATGAAGCCGCCGCCACGGAGGAAGCTGAGCATTTCTTCACCAAAATCATCACGGCTTTTGCCTTGCTGGATCAGATGGCCCCCGAGTTCATTCAATTCGTGGACGAATATCACATCGGCGAGAACATGCGGGACACGGATTGCCATCTGTGCAAACTTCGCGAGGCGGCTCAGGAATACTTGGACGAAAGGCCATGACAGGAATCGAGAAGTTCCTTCATCAATTCCCCGATTACGTGGTCACGCCCGAACAGCTTGCCTTCGCTAAGTATTTGGAACAACAAGGGTTAAGGTTCCTCATCGACTTTGGTTTTGAGAACGCCGAGCGCATCGCTTGGGAACTGGTAGAGATTGAAGGGGTCGTCCAATGAGACTGACACAAGTCCAGCAGAAAAGAATTCTCGAAATCAGCACCAGCGGCCTGTATAGGCACGAGCGCAAAGCCATCCGCAGGGTGTTCGAAGCCTGTGAAGCCGATCAGTACAATGTGCAGGGTTACAAGCACGTGCTCGAACGTGCGACCAAAGTTCTCGCTCGGGCGGTCGCTGCTATCGACGCAATGGAAAAAGATGAGTCTATTTGACGATCAAAACAAGACAGAACTCACAAAACAGATCACCGCTGCAACCTGTTTCTGGCTCGACGAGCGCGGGGTCAAACCCGCCGAGACCGAGGTTACTGTGGCGTTTATTGGGTGGATCGCCGACATAGCGGGCGTATTGTGTCCCACCGAAACGGAACTGCAAACTCTGAAGTTGATTCGCCGTAAACCAAAATGGAAAAAGCCGCAAGAGGAGAGAGACACTTGGCAACGAGACGCAGACGCCCTGAACCGAATGATGACCGTGATAGTCGAGGTCAAAACGTCCCGCAACGACTTTCGCGGCGACAAGAAATGGACGATGGAACCGCCAGCCGATCTATGCTGGGTCGCGGCACCCGCTGGGCTGATCGCGGAAGCCGAGAGACCGAAGGGTTGGGGCCTTCTGGAGTACAGCGAGAAAAGGGACTGCATGATTAGCCGCTGCGTCCCCGAGATCAGGACAACTACAGCGGAACAACAGAGGAACTTGATTCATGCTGTGGCCTGTCGCCGTGATAATCATACCCGCTACGAACACATCAATCGCCTACGGAAGGAGTATCGCGAGGAGGACAAGCGGCGTGAATCGCTGACCCGCGTAAAAGACGCCATGCGTGCCGCCTTGAGCATCGCTCGCGGGGAACATGGGTCGGTCGAGGGAGCCCTTGAGTACCACCGTATCAAACTGAAGGGCATCTATGAACTGGAAATGATGGGGCTCACCGCCCTCTGGGGTGTAGCAAAGAAAGAAACCAATGGCACGTAAAGGCCAAGAATTTACGTGGGAAGCCTTCCCCGCCTGTAAGGATGCGGAGGGTTATCACTGCCGATTTTGCAAGAAAGTTTTAACGGGGCGCAAAACCGCATGGTGCTCGAAAGACTGCCTTCTAGAAGTTCGTTCTCGTTGCGACTGGAACTACATCCGAAACAAGGTTCGACGCCGAGATAAATGGAAATGTCAATGGGTGATGGAGGACGGGACG
>Ga0182030_10005724_pt1 | contig 26327 bp, 29 predicted proteins | sample 812S3MmetaG_FD_121299 | JGI IMG/M metagenome (GOLD analysis project Ga0182030, IMG submission 121299) | Permafrost microbial communities from Stordalen Mire, Sweden - 812S3M metaG (Illumina Assembly) | ecosystem: Environmental > Terrestrial > Soil > Wetlands > Permafrost | place: Sweden...
ACTTATAGAAATATACTAAAGCTTTTTAAAAATCTTTTGTTTAGAGTATTTTCTAAGAGAATTAAATTTAATTTCTAATTATTATTAATAATAAAGCTAAGGTTTAATAATCAACTAAGTTATTAGTATTAGAAAAGGTAAAGATTATAAATTATAAGAATCTTGCAAAAGTGTAAGTAAAGTATATTGTAAAAGAAGCTATTTAAGTAGCCAAAGATAAAGGAAAACGTAGTCGAAAGTGCAAAAGTATAGAACTTGAGGTGCTAGAGCCAATCAACAATGTGCGGATGAGCAGTTCTCCCAATCAGCGAGTGTCTTGGTGATGTAGGCCAGCAGAACACAGATTGCTCCAGTAGCGCGGATGTATTAGCAGAAGACGAGACTGTTGCAAGATATTTTGATAGATTTGATAGACTGATTGTTGATTAAGGCAAGTTTAGACTGGCTTTGAGATTTGTTGCTATATAGTAGAGTTAATGCTAATCCTTGTTAGCTTTTTATATAATTAATTATACCTTTATTTGGTATTGTGCTTACTATTGCCGTGTCTTTATTATATGTCTTGGTCTTATCGCTGTACCCGTCACTGTTGTGCTACATTGTCACCATCACAACGTCTTTGCTCAGTCAAGTCATCATTGTCTTGCGTGCTGAAACCGGGCTCCTCTTGGCCATCTTTTAACCTTGACGGATTCTGTCATCCATAAGATCATCTTGGAGTTCGTCAGCAAATTTGCAACAGAAGCGATTTCCCCTTGGAGGGTTTGGCTGATGATCGAGGAAGTAGACAGAAGCAATGAAAGCCGGAGGAGACGGTCGATTTTACTCTACCTCAATCGGAGGATGTCGGGAACCAGGGAATTTTCCGGCGAGGTATACGCAGCTACAAACGTCGTAGCTATATATTTAGTGACTGTAAATGTAGTTAAAAGTTTAGTAAGGTTATTATAAATATACTATTACTGATCACGATCCTTGATTACTTAATTAAATAAGATATCAGTCTATATAGTAATGTACTTTAATATAGAATAATCTGATCATTATATTTGTAACAAAAGCTTTTTAGTTTTATAATAATACCTTAATATCTATATTTAATTATTCTATATATTTTTTTAAAAAAAAACTAGATAATAATATTATAAATCAAGAAATCCTATAATATTATAAAATAAAGCTCTTTATAAATTTAAAGAAATAATAATAATATAATACTTAATGATTTTTGGAATAAATAGATTAGAAGTATTTGAGAAAGGTATATAATATAGTGAATAAAAATGAACAGGAAATTTTGATGTATTTATGATTTTAAAGTCGTTTGAACTTGAAGTATCTACGATTTGTCTTGTTAGAGGGTACGTCTTGGTACGCAGGGAGAGACGTTATAACATTTCCATACCGCTCCACCCCCAAGTTCTTAAAGGAGAAGAACGAAAGCAAACAGCGCCTCCAACTCTACTAAATTGGCAAATCTTTATGTCTTAGGTCCTGACATCACCTGATAAGATTGATCGAGAAGATGCAAAACCTATACAGAACATTCTGCTGCAGTGCTAAAGGTATAAGGTCGGCCCTACCCCTTTAATAAGCCTTAGTGGAGTTGAGGAATGTAGTCACGCAAAAGGACATCTCCTCTATCTACCTAGATCTCCACTAACCCCGCGCGGCCACGAAAATTCCTTATCCCCCGTCACCGTCCACAATACAATCTTATCTTATCTAGCCGACCCCTCCCTCCTCCAAATTCCCTTAGTCAGCCCTCGGTGTACACACGCTCATTTTCCAATCTAGGCCTCGCCCGTATACGCCTCACAAGCCACAAATCCCGAAGGTCTGTCATCGGGGTAATATTGTCTGTCCTCTCTAGCCTTTTTTTCTGCACCGCGGAAAATACCCCTTGATTTATAGTCGCTTGCAAAACGGTTCTTCTCCACACTAACACGTGCTTAAACGACAGACAGCTCTGCGAAGCGAAAATCCCCTATAGGTAGTAATGTAGTTAGTACTTCACCTACCTAATCCACGAAAATCTCAACATAAAACTATATCCCTTCTATTTTACTATAGCTAGCGAGATAAGTTTTAGAATCAGACATTCTCTGATTTCATGTTTGATTCACACACTACCTACCTAGTAGCCCGTTATTTGCTGGCGCATATTGAGATCCACCCCACTCCCAAACTGTACGATTTAGTAAGTGAAGTTATGAAGTTAAGGATTAGCATGTACAGAGATATTTGATGGGAATACGTGATAGGCATAAACTTTTGAACGTTGAAACATTGCTTTGCCTTTAAGTCATGATGTCATGGTATAAATACTAGGGCGGAATCCGCTTCCTGATCTTGGCGCGGAGGTGTGCTAGAATAGCAGAGGAATAGGTGTTTCAAGACTAAGTGACTATCACCACCAATGTCGAACCTCAATATCCTCATCTCTGGTTCCGGCATCGCGGGTAGTGTCTTCACGTGCTGGCTACTCCGAGCTTATCCCGACGCCAACATCACTATAGTTGAGCGCAATCCTTCCCTACGCTTGACTGGTGCCAACGTCGATATACGCAGCTCAGCCGTGGACATTATTAAATGGATGGGCGTAGAACAGGAGATCCGCAATCAATGCACAAACGAAGAGGGCATGCAACTTGTTGACGCAAATGGCAAGGCTGTGGCAACACTTAGAGCAACCGGCAGATCAGACATTCAGAGCCTCACATCCGAGTTCGAGATCTTCCGTGGGGCGCTTGCAAAGATACTCATTGATCCAATTATACAGCGGGTGAAACTCATCTTTGACGAGTCTGTCGACCACTTTGAGCAGCGCGATGATGGGGTAGTCGTCACATTTGCAAAGAGTAAGGAAACAAAGACCTACGACCTTTTTGTGGCAGCAGATGGCCTTCACTCGAAGATTCGTGGCATGATGTTAAACAGCAAACCGCAGGACCAACTCTACGATGCTGTTCATATAGCATATTTCACCATTAAGAGCGACTTGCTAGAGGGCGGCCGCCTGGCAAAAGGGTACAACATGACCGGTGGACGTGCTGTCTTCCTACGCCCCGACCCCGATCCTGCTGGCCGTACAAGAGCCAATCTTATGAATGTAACCACGAGCGGAGATATTGAAACGAAAGAGAGACTCAATACAGCTCTTCGTGAAGGCAATGAAAGCTATATGAAGCTGATGGAAGAGATGTTCCATGATGCAGGCTGGAAGGCACCAGAGGTGCTACAAGGCATGCGTGAAAGTGACGACTTTTACTGCTCTCATTTCGGGCAAATCAGATCACCCAAAATACACGATGGCCGTGTGGTCCTGCTTGGTGATGCCGGCTACGCCACACCCGGCTTTGGCACCAGTCTCGCAATTATTGGCGGCTACATCCTTGCTGGTGAGCTGTTGAGTCATCCGGGCGATGTCAAAACGGCCTTGGAGCGTTACGAAGAGATCATGCTGCCGTTTGCAAAGAGTTCGCAGGGTGGGGGTGGCGCGATGCAGCTTTTTAATCCACAGACACAGTGGGGCATTCGAATTAGGAATGCCATTTTCGGTTTCGTGACTTGGACGAGGCTGGATAGGTTGGCGGTGGCTGGAGCCTCAGCGCTAGGCTTCACTGACAAGAAATTCCCCATGCCTGATTATCAATGGCCGGATAAATAGAGATGACATCCCTACTTACTCGAAAAGCAACATATCTCTCCCCTCTTATAAATAATGTATGAAGTCCTCGGAAATAGGACTGCCATCAACAAGGTGGTCAGGTCTGAACCCGATTTCGAATGCTACTAGAACACTTTGATATTACTGTAATAAGAATTATGAATGTGTTTCGTGGATCATCTTGCATTTGAAAATGATGTGATCCAAAGTCCTCTACTTTTGAAATTTGGTCCGTACCAAGCAGGGAGCATAGTGGCTGATAAGGCTGTTGAAACCGTGGATGATATAGTAACCATCCGATTGATCAAGCAAAGCTTGGTGGAAAAGGGGATGTGGAAGTAGGGATTTCAACATCTGCTAGTCGCCGTGGTGCTAGTGTGTGAGTTGAATATTAGTAAGTACCCATAGGATCAACCCGGAATCTCTCTAGCGAAAAGGTCTTCGACACCGCCAGTACAGTTAATGTGTACTTCAAGGCGGTTCTCGCGAGGGCAGCTGATGAACTTCGTTTGGAAGTTCATCAACCGGGTGTGCAGCACCGCTGAACGACTTACGACACTGTATTGTGAATAGTCTTGTACCTTGTACGGTTGATAGTTCAAACTATGCTTATCGCGACTATTGTAGAGACCTTGTGGGAGCCTACTGGTATGAATCTACGCTTTATTGTTGAGAGTAATGAGAATTTGGAACGACTTAACACTCCCCAGAGCTCTCAGTAATCACTACGCATAGCATAGAAACAAACCAAACTATTGAAGGTAACGCTGAGGAACTTCGCTCCTACCATAGCATCCATCCTACCAGGGCCATAAAAGCCTCATCGGTGCCCTCGTCGGGGGCCTCTCTATCTTGGATTTTGGCTCTTTCAGCTTTCGCATCCGCCCTCAACCTCTCAGCTACAGTAGGGTTCCTCGATAGTTCTTCGATCGAAGCCAAGAACCATAACGCTCGAGCCAAGTGACCTTTCATTTCACTCATATCGCGGCTCATCTCAATGATCTCACCATACATTTTTGCCGCCAAAATCAATTCGCCTGCATCTGCCAGCATTTTTGCAACTATAAAGATGGAATCTGCCACGCAAGGACCCTTCCCGCCATAGATTCCTCTGCGGATAGTGATTGACCTTGAAGCTAAATGTTGGCCCGCCTCCTTTTGTCCTAGTGCGTACTGTATTCGCGCTAACACAATATCGCCTGCTTTGGGTACTTGGACTCGGCGATTTCTTCTTGCGTCTTGTTTTGAAACTTCCAGCAGAGGTGTAGCGCTTCAAGCGGTTTTTTTGGTAGATCACCTCGAAGGTAAGCCAGTGAGTATATGGCTTGGGTGCGCGACGAAGTCCTATCAAAATGCGCAATATTGATATCATCAGCTTTTCTGAGGTACTCAAGTGCTTTCGACACGTCTCCAATCTCGGAGTAGCTACAAGCGATTGAAACATAGACTTCGGCAATAGCAGGTGAATTTGGCTCTTCCAGTTTCTCTCTCGCCGCTAAGGCGTTTTGATAAGCGGAGAGAGAGCGGCTCGCGGTTGGGTCACATCAATACCAATATGACCCAGTAACCGGTACGCTTGTGCGCATACCCGGCTATTGGGATCAATGTCCAACCCTAAGCCATACTCAAAAAACGTTTTTGCTGTGGCTGGCTGTTCACGCTCCCAAAGACATCTAACCCCACGGACGGTGTTAGATCTACGACTTCTAACGAGCAGAAAACATCTTCGTATGTCCCAATACGAAAAATGGACTCAGCGAACATTTCGGTATTTGAGGCTTTCACATTATACTGTTTCTGCAAGCTCATGAGAGAAGACAAATGAACTACGATAGAACTGCAGATTTCCCAAGAACGCCAACCATGACCTTGTTGTGGTCCTCGTTGATCCCATGTATTGGGAAAGTTGTGGTAGAGGAATTGAATCACGTTATCCAGGTATAAAGTACGCTCATCGTCCGCAATTCACATGAACATCGCAAACTTTACCAGACGGTGCAAGGAGAGTGATTTTGAAGTAGCCATGCGATCGATCAGCGACGTCTTGGTCATCAACTCGGACACAGCATCACCGAAACTACTTGTAAATTAGAATGACGTGGACAATGTAGGATATTACCCGAGTCAATACCTACTCAAAATTATCCTTCAGAAATTTCAATCTGGGCTCCACAATCTTAGCTCTTGTCCCAACCAGCAGACGCTTCGGAATCGAATCTGGGTCAAAGAGTGACAACAAATTTAAAAGGACGCTAGCGTTTGACGACAAGGACCGAAGGGAAAAGTCCCAGACCGTGTTCAACGTGTAATCATAATCTACCTGCGATTGGTCCTTCACGAAAATTCTTTCAGCATGCTTTCTATACATCGAGAGAAACTCCTCATATGAATATCCTCGGTCTTGGATAAAAGAATTCATGTGAGCCATGGCGAGTGAAAGGCCCTAATGAGCTAATATATTCTTTGGCTACTTTCTCGTCTTTTTCGTTGGCTGGCCGGATTCCGGTCAAGTCATAGAGAATGCCCACGACTGCTCCCGCTTCAAATAATTTGAGATATATGGCCTTCTTAGCTCGCTTTGCTGCGACTGCTGTAGATCAGCTAGCGATGATGATCGAGGCTTCATCGCCAGATCTGGCTCAAGATAGGGACGTCTTCCAGGTTATCGAAAACGAGGAGAAATATATTTCCTGAATTATTGAGCCGGTCTTTTGCCTTTTGAACCGATTGATACTCATCATTGCCGCTTCCCTCTTTCTTCGGCAAGCCCAACTTCGATGCAAAGTTAGACAGAATTTACACAAGCTTAGTCCATGTATCGGCCTGAACCCAGGGAACTGCGCCGTAGAAGTCCCTGGAAGTATTCGCATAATGGAGAGCCAGCTGGGTTTTTCCAACTCCGCCCAAGCCGCATATGGACATCGCTTTCAGGGTTTGATCTTGATCTCCTGGATCCAAAGCAGCCTTAAGCTCATTTATTTCCGCCGTCCTACCACAGAATTTCAAGTTCACCCCGTAAGGTATAATATGACATCGTGTTCCGTTATCCGTAATCATCAGTTTCTCTAAACTGCTGATTGCCTTCACTGTTTCGGCCGCGTGGGTCTCTTTTGACAGCCGCATAATATCGACGATTTCGTCAACCTTTCTGGAATAGATGCGGAGGCTGGATATGACTTTCCCAAACTTTGAGTTGAAAGCAGACCATGCACTTCGCCTTGTGGAAGCATTGGGATTATTTCGGAAGAATATGATTGCGTAAGCGTAGAAGATGATTACCTCTATATACAAATCCAGTAAAGTGGATGCAAGAGAATCTGAGAGTGGAAACTCTTGTTCGGATAGACGGAGGACGGTTCGCAGCTCTTCCAGCAGGATGATCAGTTGGGGGAATACAGGACGCGCGAGCTACTGGGGTCAATACTTCCTAATCTTTTACTTTGGATAAACCGACAGGATTGCAGCTTACCTTCAAAATAAGTCTCATGGATCCCCACAAAAGTGCTACAACGCGCCCGTCCATTCCCAATGACCAGGCAACAACGGCTGCAAAGTCATCGAGACCCAACAATATGGGTTTAAGCCTGGGTAACACAGTTATCGGGACTTGAGAAATTTGTGACTCCTGCGGCACCATTGCTTGAATATCTTCGATCAGAACATTTGGGCCCTCTATCCCCCACAGATCTCTCTCTATTGTGGGCGTTCTCTTCATGCAACCCCGTGCAAGCTCGTTGTAGTACCGGTCGATGGCTGCTTGCCATATCGGACGAATCGTGTCGTCTGTCTGCATAGCTAGACAGCATCTAGTCTAGGTTATGACGTGATATTTCGAGAGATAATTTGGACAGAGTCTCTGTACGAGAAGAGGACTTGACCGCTGGAGGTATTCTGCATGGGCTTGAGCAAGCGGGGTTGTTGGTAAACCAGTGAGCAAGCGCGGGTCAGCTTTTTCTCAGCTCTCAGATGTGTTCGCAGTAGGCCGGCATGCTCCCTAAAAACCGTGGGTTTTATCCCCCTTTTCCCGACCTTCCCTGCATTAAAATAATTTAAGATTCCATCTTCGCCGGTATAAGTACCATCCTCAGCTTGGTGCAAGTCATTTTACAAGCTATTCAATTACTACGGGATAACTAGTGAACCGGAGAGACATTCCTCGTAATTGTTACTCAGCCTATTAATTTCTATCATTTCAAGAACTAATTAGAAAAAGTTTGGATTTGTACTAGAAATTTGTTGATGCGGGTGGTTTTACACTATCTTGCGTAGCTCGTTCGGTTTCACCAATGAAGAATATCCCTATAAGGTCCGACAGTTTATGGGGTCACGATACGGAGTCCGAAAAAATGTAGTGAAGCATGGGTGGCCTTGGGTCTAGCTAAAGAAATTTTGAGGGCTGTTTAAGTAATAAACAAGCGCTAGTCCCGATTTGGGCGACGAAGCGAGAACACCCGCTTTGTCTGCTGCGACGTGATCTCAGGACGGCACTAGAGCAGAATGAAGTTCGACTTCTCCCTCTCCACGATCCGTCGCCAAAATTTAGCGATCGCTACCATTCTTATAAGTCTCACTCTTCTCTTCATCCAATTTTCAAGTCGCAATACCTCACACAAGAGCCCAAGCCCGAAAATGGGTATCACTGACATCGTTCTCTTCCAATTCAAATCGTCCGCCAGCCCTGAAGCTATCAACGATGTATGTATCCAATGGCGATGTCTAGAAGTCTAGGTCTGACAAAACTTCGATCGCCAAAGATCTCTCAGCGCATGCTTGCTTTGAAAGACGGTTGCGTTCATCCAACATCTGGGAAGCCGTATATCAAATCTGCATCCGGCGGTACAGACAACTCGCCCGAAGGAGCCCAGGTATGACATCGTTTTCCAAAACAATCCCCGAGCTCTCCCCACCTATGATAATTGCATTGTATAGAATGGCATCACGCACGCGTTTGTTGTAGAGTTTGAAAGCGCCGAGGATCGAGACTACTATGTCAATGATGACCCCACTCATGACGAGTTCAAGAAACTGGCTGGGAAGGTTCTTGAAAAGGCACAAGTCATAGACTATACGGATGGGGTATTCAAGTTGTAGTGGGCCAGATTCTACTGATGGTGCGATAATTTGTATTGCAGAAGCCAGCTCGGTGCATTTCGGCGTTGGTAGTGAATATGAGAACGGCAATGACATGATATAAGCAAGAAAGGTGTTACATCGGTGCCAGTGCCCTGTGAACACATAGGTTTGAATTCAACAGCGATACGTGAACGTTCCTTTGGACAGAAAGGTGAACTGAATGCGAGTATCCTGAGCCGCAATAAGCTGAGCCAGGCGTTGTTCACAAAGGCGTGATATGACGCTCACTCGGCGGGGCATTTTGGGAGGAGAGTTCGGTGGAAATATTACCCTATCACACGCCGGCTCCCAGAATCTCGAAATCGCGTTCTTCAGGCAGACAGTCGCGACAAACGAATACGAGAACAGATCGATGACCAGGAAGCTGCCGGAAAGCCCACTAATGGGTTCACAAGGAGGAGGACAAAGAGCAGAGCATCTTCTTACAGTGAACCCCATCTAATCTAAGAACATCATGATCATCGACACATTTTCCGAATCTGCAGCTTCGCCAACTTACGGTATCCCAGGCCCAGATTGCGATGTGCATGATTTAGGTCTGTCAAGTGTGTCTGAAGTCAAAGGGAAAGCTGGTTTAGCGAGCGGTTGTACTTGTAGATTGCGTCTAAACAGCTGGTGGCATTCTAGAAATCCCCAACTTTTCTCCTGAATTACCGCGTCCTATCGGTAAGATACCGACCCAGCTTCGGTACTCATTTGTACCCGAACCTTAGAACGTCAGGATGAAGTGGCGAGTAATGCAAAACATTCGATTTATCGAAGATCGCAAAGTTGAAGTGTTGTGGTTTAGATTGTGATTTCTGGATGCAGTCGACGGGTCTTGACTTTTTTTTTTTAAGATAGGAAAAAAAGACCCAAGCTCTTTCTGTAGGAAGTCTCGTCATCAAGTTCTCCAGGCAGATCCGATATATCACGATCTTCATTGTCACAATATCGACGAAAAGACCGTAGGACAGCATAATCATCTATTAACAGCACAGCACCACCCAAGCATAACCATAAAATACAACTCCACCTAAATCCCATGTGCTTTATCTCTCGTCTTCCGAAACACCAGCGATGCACCCGTCTTCCAAACAAATATACAAATACACCCATCACAGGATAATCACAAAAACCCCTTACTCAAACTCATTTCCCTCCTCAAACTACTCTTCCTCATGGGAATATCCACCCCATTCTCCTCCCCAAACTCACTTGTCCCACCCCCAGCGGCACTCATACCCAGCCCCCTCCTTCCCCCAGCAGCCCTCCCCTTCCAAGTCTCCAGCTCCCTCTCTAACCTTAGCGCCCTCTCCTTTTCCTCCCTCAATTCCCTCTCCGCTCTCCTCGCGCTTAACTGGTTACTACTATCACTCGACTGCAACTCATCGATCGTCTTCAACAACTTTTCGACCTTGTCCCGCGAACGCGAGATATCGTCTTGGAGTTGTACGTTTGCTTTTTCCTTGCGCTCGATCTGGGATTGCAGGTCTTTGACTGTGCGGTCGACGTTGCGGACTGAGCGTTGGGACTTGGAGCGTTCGGTTTCTTGAGCTTCGAGTTGGGATTCGAGCTATTCGTTATTAGTATAGATTTGCCTTGGTGGGAAAGGGGACTTACCTCTTGGACACGACCGTGTAGAAATCTGACGTCTTGGCTTGCGCTTGAGTAGCCTTTGGTTTCGAGGTCGACGAGCCGGACTTGTACATCTTTTAGGTTCTTCTCTAGTGATGCTTTCTCTTTGTTGAGTTGGATGGTCATCTCCCTTTCTGCAACAATGTCCTTCTGCATCTCGCCCGCTAATGCCTCAGCTCTTCTCATCTTGCCTACTGCAGCGGCAGCAATATCTTCCTGTTGAGCAAGGTTCGACTTCAGCTCCAGGAGCTCGCGATCCAAGCCCGCCGTGTTTCGTAGCGATGGGTTATCGCTATGTGCGAGATCCTCAAGACTATTCTTGGCTTCTTTAAGGCGCGCTTCCAGACCATGTTTCTCACGAAGGAGCATGTCACGCTCAGCAGCGACTTCATCAGATTCCGTTCGGAGACTCCGGACTTGGGAAAGGAGGGATACAATCTTGCTCTGAGCATCATCATGAGCTTTGATAGCCTCATCTCTAGAAGCAGAGAGATCCGACAATGTAAATTCAAGACGTGATTTCTCTTTCGACCAAGTTGAGCTGTTGAGAACCTCATCATCCCATTTTGATCGAAGTTCGTCGAGCTCTTCCCGCAAACGGGTGTTCTCGGCCTGCTTGAACAACTTCTCTTCCCGAGCAATATCGAGTTCATTCGTAAGGGTCGCAAATTCAGCTTGATACTTCTTGCGGGTTTGTTCCATACTTGATTCTTTGTCTTCGATATCCATGGCTCGTTGACTGCGGTAATCCTCCAACTCATGCTGAAGTCGTTTTCTGGCCTGTAAAGCCGCTTCGAGGTCAGCAGAGATGTCCTCGATTTTCTCTTCGTAGCTTTGGTTCTGTCGCTGTAGATCCTCGATCGTGGAATCCATATGCTTCCGCTCCGACATGATCTCTGCGCAAGTTTCCTCGGCTTCCTTCGCCTGTGACCTCGCGAATTGCTCTGCTCGAGCCGCCTTAAGAACCGCAATTTCAGCCTGTTCGAGCTTGCTGAAATACTCATCTGAACGACTCTTGTATAATGAAAGACTGGAGGCAACGTCCGCTAACTTCGATGATTCAGCATCAAGTCTGATCTGTAGATCAGCAAACTCTTGTAAGAGTTGGCTTCGACTAGCAACATCCTGATCTCTCTGAAGGGAAATATCCTCTAAATCAGATTTCGCGTCACGAAGTTCAACTTCCAACGTAGCACGTGTATGCTTCAACGCTTCAAAGTACTGCTTCGTTTCTTGAAGTTCCGCAACGGTGTCTTTGTGAGCATGCAAAATGGATCTTCGAGAGTCTTCTTGTTTATTAAGGAGATCGAAGAGTTCCTCGTGGGATTTTGCTTGAACATCCCGGAGGGACAACTCGCCGGTCTGAATGCTCTTCTCGAGTGCCGACACTTTTCGTGCAGAATCATCCAACATGTCATGCAATCTGCTATTGGCCTGCTCCAATTTATGAACTCGGCGAAGAGATGGGGAATCTTCTGGCCAAAGCTCTCTCGAGGGGGTCTGTCGGTCGAGCTGACTTTGGAGATGTCTATTTCGCATCTGGGTTAGTTGAAGTTGGTTTTGAAGCTCCTCCAAGTCTGCCTTAAGATCCATGCGGTTGTTGAAGCTTAAGATATCAGCCGTGCGATCAGAACGCCCGGAGTCCTGAGTATTGGTCTCATTGCTTGGGAAGCGACGGGTTGGTGTTGACACATTTGATCGTGGCCGGCCGTTGAGTTTGTTTTTCGCAAGAGGAGATTGGAAGGGACCTTGATTTGGGTTGATCTCTTCCAGCTTAGGGCGACTGGGTGATTGTCTCTCAGGCAATTCGCCGAATTCATCCTCATATCTTTTCCTCAGATCAGCCAACTGTGCTTCGGCGTTCGAGCGCCCCGCAGTCTGAACGCGAAGATCTTGTTGCAACTCGTCAATCTTTTGAGATAAGCCGGGGACCAGATTGGATGGCGACTTAGTTGAGCTCCTGTCACTGAAACCGTCGACTTGTGGCAAGTGAAGTGGCATACCAGGATCGACTTTTCTCATCAATTGGAGGACCTCCTGCTCGCGAGCATCGATGATGGCTTGGAGTTGCCGGTTCTTGGCCTGCATTTGAGAGTGAAGCTGGCGCTCGTCCTCCAGTTTTCGGTTTGTTTCAGCCAACTGAGTGGTGAACGTAGATGAAGCCTTTTCCGCGTTTCTGCTTGTCTTATGTTCACGAGCTACTTCATGACTGAGGTCTTCTAGGCTTAATTGAAGCTTTTCCTTCTGCTTCTCCATCGAAGCAAGTGCCAATTGAGCATCGGTTAGTTGCTTGTTCAGCTTCTGGTTCTGCTCTTCAGCCTTTGCCTTCTCTCGTTGAAGAGTCATTAGCTGGCCACGTTGCGTCTCGCTTGCTTTTGATCCGGATCGCGCAAGTTCAAGGCCCTTTTGCTGTAGTTTATTCAAGAGTGCACGATTGTCGTTCTCTGAAGCCGAAAGTCGACTTTTGACCGTATTGAGTTCACGTTCAAGACGTTCCTTGTGTTGATCGACCTTAAGACCAAAGTCTCCAGACTCCAGAATCATCTTGTTCAGCTCCTCAACTTGCTGATTCAGTCGCCCACACTCATCCTCAAAGTATTTGGCACGGCTTTGCTCGGCATCAAGATCCTTACGTAGACTGGCTTCTCGCTCCCGGGCAATTCGAGAGGCACTTCGATCACCAGCAAGCTCAGCTTGGATTCTAGCTTCTTCAGCAGCCGCTTTAGCTTCTCGCAACTTTCTGATCTCATTGCGTGCCTCGTTTCGCTCCTTCTCCGCAGTGACTCGAGCTTCCATAGCACGTCGGAGGGTATCCTGCTGCACGTAAAGTTCTTTCTCGATGATAATCTTAGCATCATTGACCTCTTGGAATTTATCGCTGAGCTCGCGATATTTATGTTCCGAGAGAAGCTGAACGTCGTCTCTTGATTGTCGCTCTCTGCTAAGATCCCGTTGAACCTCCGACAACTGTTGCTTGAGATCAGCGATTTGACCTTCTAACATTTTTCGATTCTGCCCAGCCTGAGCGTCTTCAGTGAGTCTGGCATCCAGCAATTTTTTGGCGTCGGCTGCCTCCTTTTCAAGATTCGCCTTTTGCGACTTCATTGCGAACATCTCTGCCTGAACTTCTCGAAGTCGAGTAACAACATTATCTTTGTCAGCTGCAAGTGCTCGTTTTTCGTCGTCAAACTTCTTGCGTTCAGCTTCGTATTTCTGATTGTCGGATTTTAGAATGGCCAACTCGCTCTCCTTGCGTCGAACTAGATCTTCATAACCAGTGGAAGTGGCAGACAGCTCAGAGATCTGTTGATGCACTCTACGATTCTCGGCAGCCAGGTCATGCTCTCTAGTTCGGGTAGCCTGAAGTTCCTTTATGGTGTTGGCCAATTTGACATCGAGATCCTGATCAACTTTGAGAAGTTTTGTCTCTAGATCTTGCACCTTTCGGTCTTTCATACTGATCTGGCTTTGAAGCATTCTGACCTCTTGGGCAAGCCTTGATTCTTCTTTGCTTCTCGCAGATTGCGATTGCGCAAGATCATTTAACTGTGCATCTAGATCATCAAGCTTGTCGGCAAGCTCTCTTTTCTCAGTCTCCAACTTAGCAATGATCTGACCTGCTTGCTCTAGCTGAGATCGCCACTTCTCGGATTGCTGTTCCGCCTTCTTTTTGGCTTCCAAAAGGTTATCTAATTGATCCTCAAGCTTTTCCTGGTCCTCTAAAGCACCGGCAAGCTTGTCGCTCAATTCAGTTTCCCGAAGCTGCAATCGCTTGAAGATTTCTTCTTTATCCAATGCGAGAGCACGCTCGCTCTCGAGAGTTTGTTGAATCCTTTGCATCTCAGTATGAGCATTCCGTCGCTCCTCATCTATTCGTTGTTTCTCGGAGGCTTCCAATTTCATCTTTTCATTGAGCTTCAGTATCATCTCATCTCGCTTTTTGACTTCACCAGATGTACGAGTTGCACCTAAGAGGGGCTTCATTTTCACCAATAGCCGCCACCAAGGATTTTCGCACAGATCAAGGTAAATCTGAAAGTTACGCTGCACAATGCGAGTTGCCTCAGCACGATAGAGTCTCTTGTGGGCAATGCGCCGCTGGGTAAAACCTCGAGCAACTGATTGGAATCGAGACATGATCTCACGAATCAAGGCATCACGCTGCTCTTCGAGTTCGGCTAGGACACCAGCTCTGAAAAATACCTTTGTAAGACCAACCCTGAATAAGGACTTATCTAAACCAAGCTTATCGAGCATGATAGTAGCGGCTGATTGACCTTCGAGATATCCTTTTGGCATGTTTCGACACAGCACTTCGTAGCGTTGTCTAAACTCAGAGAATGGCAGTCGGTTGGGAAATCCAGTTCGGGCAATCCTAATACCTTCAAGGACACCATTGCATCTCAGCTGATCGAGCACAAGAGGGGCACTCAATTGCTTTGGCCGTTTTTTGTGGTTGGGAATAATACACCGCACGAAATGTGGATGTGTAGAGTGAAGCTGGGCCATCAAGCTCGAAAGTTGCTCCTTATGCCTTTGTGCAACGGTGCGGAATAGTCCTTTCTTGACTCGACTTCTGGTAGCACCGCTTTCATCGTCGCCGTCCGCACAATCAGCAAAGAGTGCAGCAATGTGCCTATCGGTAGAAGCGGCTAGAAGTCGAGTGACATTGTCATTAAGAGGATCTTTATTCTTCTCGAGCCAGCCTTCCGTTGAGTACTCGACCTCCGCAGCATAATGCGTGAGCATAAATCCATGTCCATGGCCAGGTCTCGATGGCCGATATTTGGGGGTCTTGCGATCCCATAGAGCGTGAAGCTTTTCGGTAAAGGATTTATCGGTAGCTTTAGGCATGACCGAATCTTCATCTAGGCAGGAGAAGATCCCAATGGGATTAGGCAGTTCAATCAAATCGATTGTTGGCTGGAGATCGTGTCCAAAGTCGATGAACTTCCATTCAATTTGCTCTCGAGCATATTCCTCCTGCTCCAGAACAAACATATGGTGATTGAAAAATTGCTGGAGTTTCTCGTTGGTATAATTGATGCAGAGCTGTTCAAAGCTATTCTCCTCAAATATTTCGAATCCAGCGATATCGAGAACACCAATGAAGTGAGAATCGTCCAGTCCCATCCCGGTTCTGTCGAGTTGCCGATTGATTCGGGAGACCAAATCACCAAAGCCCCGCTCGTAGATACCCTTCGATAGAGCATCTATTGCCAGTCTCACTTGCTCAGGGGTTTGTACCTTCTCGACCCATTCTCTGCCTGCCTTGACTCGCGGATGCAAAAGTCCCTGCAGAAACGGCTCGACTGGCATTCCAAGCAATTTACAAACTTTTTCTGCATGGATTTTGGCATCTGGTGCAAGTCTGGCCTGATCTGCCCCTCTACTCTCCTTCATGACAGTGATATTACCTAAGTGAAGTACTGCAGCAACAGTCCGAAGGATCGAGACCTGCTCTTTCTCAGAGAATCCCATGATATTAAATGCTTCAATTAATGAGTTCCACTCATCGCGATCTGATACTCCAGCGATGGTATCATGGCCGTCCCTCGTATAAGCAAAGTCCTCCACATCCAGGCTATCAAGAAAGAAATCCTGCTTCATTCTCCGATCGGCCCCTTTCAGAAGCTGATAGAAGACGTGGTAATTTCGTTCGTGTGCATTAAGTCTTACCACCCGAGATTTCTCTAGCAGATACCAATCGATGAAAGCCCCGGCAATGGTCCCAGTTCGAGTAAACTCGATTCGAATGAACTTCCCGAACCGAGAGGAGTTATTATTTCGAACTGTCTGAGCATTTCCGAAGGCTTCAAGGATAGGATTTGCTCGCAGAATCTGTTGAGAAAGGTTCGAGTGCTGTATCTTGTTCTTGACTGGCGAATCAGAATGTGCAACCGCTGCCAGGTATTGTATGACTTTCTTAGTATTCTCAGTCTTTCCAGCTCCAGATTCTCCAGTGACCAGAATACTTTGATTTTCACCCTCATCAACCAGGTTTCTGAAAGCTTCGTCGGCCATGGCGTAGATATGGGGCTTGGTCTCTTCGCGGCTTTGGCCTTTGTACATGTTTATGTACTCGTTTGTATATATCGGAAGAGGGCAATATGGATTAATCGCGACTAGGAACAAGCCAGAGTATGTATATATTAAGTCGGCCTGGTATCGCATGTGGAGGTTGTGAACAACAGATGCTTCATTGAGGTGCGTGAGCTCCGCCATATCGTCTGCCTTGTCAAACTTGGCAGGATTGACTTTATCGACACTGTCAGCGTTGGCTTCTCGTTGCTGTACATAGAGTTAGCAGCTTGTAAACCTTTCATTCTTGAAAACATACGCTGCCATCATCGCACTGGACAAGAATCTGGTTGTTTCCCAGATCTTCAACGATCCAACCCTTCACGAAGGCTGACTGAGGGTCTTTCAACCACACATATCTTTTGCCAGAGAAATCATTTTCCCCTTCTATGCTTTTAACAACTTCCACCCCACGTCGCATCTCCTCCGTCTTGATGAAAGATGGGGCAAAGGTATTAGAAGTAGGTGTACCATTCTTAGAATTTGATCCCTGTCGAGCAGTCGGGGTAGGAGCTGCGAATGCTGCAAGGGAAGAGAAGGATTGATTTCGGTTGTGCGGAGGGCTTTGGGTTGAAGACAATGGTGAGGACATCACCATTGACTTAGGTCTGCTATTGGAGCTCCCCGGAGCAGGTGATGGCGAGGCCGTCCTTGAGAAAGGATTATTACGTCTTTGCCCTGGATTTGATGCCATGTTGAAGTTATAAGTCTGGACAAGGCAAGCTGGAATCGGATATTTTATGGGCGCGAAGCAACATCAAGCCATAGAATCATGGATCGTTCGTATCAGAGGAAATCGTAACGTCGTTTTAAAGAGTGAATTAACTGAATCGTCCAAAATACTGCGACCACATATGAAAGTTGAGAAACTGAATTGAATTATTCGTGATCGTCCAGCAGTCCTTCTGTTTTTGGTGTTGATGGCACACACGCGATGTGAGTGGCCCCTTCCAAAATGTCAACAAACCGCAGTTGCCGCGTTTGGGTCAACGGAGTCACGTGAAATATAGGCTTGCACCTTGTCGGCGCTAAGAGCCTAGCATTTCGCATATTGAAGATCGCATCAGTTTGCTTTCTCTTTTCTCAATCTCCTCCAACTCCATCAAACGACAGTATCAAAGGAAGAGTGGCAATCAACAATCTTATATTCGAGATCTTGATTTGCGCATTCACTTCTTGACTATTTCTATCCGCGTGCGATACTTCCTATTCGTCCAGTTCAATCTCGTCTGTCCTCAAAACCCTTTCCTTTCTTGAATGCAAAATGATCCTCGACTCTGCGCTCTACGCGTTGCCTTCGAGATAGTCTAATAGTTCACCGTCTAAAAGATCATGCGATTTGCATACGATTTTTGCTACGATGTCAGACTATCCTCCGCCCCAGTATGGCTATGGGGGTCCGAATCAAACGAATGCGCCTTACCTCCCTCCCACGTACTCGTTTCAGTATTCGCAACAAGACAATAGCCATACCGGGCAAGCGAGCTATGGGCAGAATTATGATCCAAACATGTCTGCGTATGGATATAATGGCTCGGTACCTGGCTTCAGCGCAGCGGCGTTAGCCTCTGGCGCGCCTCCCTTGCCCATATATCAAGGTTGGAATCAAGACCCCATCCCTTTGCCTGCCTACACTGCTCCGCAAAATAATATGCAACATCCCGGTTATGCGGTCAATCCCTACCATCCAAACAATTACTCGTATCAACAACAGTATCCAGCGCCCCCAACAGTGCAACAGCACAGCTATCCACAACATACGCAACAAGCCAAACCCTTCGATGAAGGTGAGGTGAGTGAAGGAGAATATGATGACGGATATAATCCCGCAAATCCTACACCTGTTGAGCATAAATCAAATCAGTACTATGGGAATGATTCGACACGCTATGTAGACACCACACCGCACCCTGTGTTTGCTGGTGGTCAAGACCCTGATTTAGTGCAGAGTGCTCGTATTGGTATGCCTGGTCATGAAGTTTCCCGGTTCCTGTGCTAACAAGTGTCTAGATAATGATCATAGCCAAAGAATCTCTTCACAAGCTGGACGGCCACTGTCCGACTCCTATTCTCCATACGGCGCTTCTCCTGGGGATCGTGGGCATAACGAGCATTCAACTCCAAATCAGAACCAATACGCATACGCACCTCCTCATACAGCCGATCAGCGTGATTCCGGACCATTGCAAGCCCACAACAAATCATCGTTGTCACAAAATGGTACCATAAGCATACCACAATCAAGTCTCACAAACGGAAAAGCTTTAGAGGAAAAGCAAGACAGTCCTACTGAGCATCCACCCACTCAGCTTCAATCGACTCAACTTGTTAATCCCACGCCGTACAAGACCGTGGTCGAGGCTCGTAAGAAGGCTCAAGCAGCTATTCTCAACCTTTTACCTCATGAGGTTCGCTTCCAGACTTACATAGAGGAAGGATTTGATGAAACTTTCATTGGACGTCTATTTGATGATCTCGGAATGCCACGAACGTCCTCGAAATCTATCAACGGAGCGACCACATCCCAGGGAGCATTTGAGAACCAGACTTTGCCTGCAAGCATCTCTCGAGTCTCCCCTCCGAAAGAAGTACCTGTGCCTAAATCTTCCATAAATGGATATACGGCAACCCCGCCGAAGATTGATACTAGGTCTGAAGGCAAACCTTCCGCCACTTCTGTTCCAGAGAGAATAAACAAGCCCTCAGCAAATGGCGCTGACCAGTCCTCCACAACAACCGTTTCGATTATACCTAACAAATCTACTGCAGCTTCTGAAAAGGAGCGCACGCTTCAATTAAAGATGGAGGCATTACGCAAGTCGCGGGAGCAGCGTGCTCAGAAGAAAAATGTAGCTAAAGACAACACTAAGCTCGCTATTCCCCCTGCCCAAGTCACTGATCCTGAGGCTCCAAAGCCAGAGCTAGCCATGGAGAAAGCTAACCCACCCTCTACTTCTCCTTTACCTGCCTTAAGTACCGCACCTGCAAATTCTCAGAATCCAGTTCCCACCCAGTCATCGCCGCCGACCGTCGCCCCGCCCCAAGCTCCAGCAATTCCTGGACTATTCAGGACTTCTACTGCATCGAGCCCGGCTCCACTGTTACCTGTAAATAGCACCATTTACAGCCCAGCTCAACCCAACTTGCGCAAACGACCTGTTGCGGCTGACTTTGACACTCCAACGTTCAAGCGACCTTTCGGGCATAACCGCAATGATACGCCTTTAGTAATTGACGTGAGCGACGAGGAGTCAGACGATGGAGACGTTGCTATGGACCTTGAATCCCAGGCTGATCAAGATTCTCCTGTGCAGCCAGCCACAAAGGTGCCCGATCATCGAAGTGCTGCCATTCAAAATATACCTCCACTCTCTAATTTCCCTCCCCGCAAGCCCTTCACACCTCCTCCAGCATCATCTGCTGCAACTACTCCTCCAACACGCAAACAAATTCTTGGGAGACCCGAAGACTTGCGGGCAAAAGAGATGGAAATCGAACAAATGAGACGTAAAATTGCGGAAGCAGAGGCGGCTAAACGGTTGAAGAAAACCCAACAATCTGGGAGTGGAACACGAACCCCTCGTTCTGGGGACGAAGGATCGGCGAACAATAATGAATCCATTGCCAGCAAAGTTGAGGCTTCAGTCCACATGCAACAGATGATCGACGTCACTGAGGACAAGGTCTCCTCAGATCGAAAGAGACTTCTTGAAGCGCAAGCGGCCGAATCGGAAAAGGCTGCTGAATTAAAGAGAAAAGAGGCTGAGAGTAAACGTATCCGACGCGAAAAGATTGCTACTGACCTTCCTCGTGTCGACGCGGAAGTGCTCGAGAAGCAGCACAGATTGGAACAACTCAGGGCTCAAATGGCAGAGATCGAAGCTGCTGTTCAAAAGGGTCTGGAGGCCAAGCAAAAAATGGCAGAAGAAATGGAAAAGCTGGGCCAAGAAGCCGAGGATCAACTCCAAGCACAAAAAGATAAGCTGAACGATCTAACAAGGGCCGACAACGAAGACAATGAAGGTATGTAGATAATTTCTCCTTTCTCTCGGAATCATGTTCTATTCCATCCGACTATCCCTTTCCCTGAAGACTACCAAGCTTATATCTCAGCCATCTCATGTTCAGCCTCTATGCCTGCAGCGGAACCAGAAATTAAAGCACCCTCCGCCCTCGTTGCGATGAAATCCTCGACCCCGCCAGCTCCCGAATCCAGTCTTGATCTTCTGAACAACACTGCGCAAGGACCACGAGAATCACCAACTGTTCCACACGGCACCTCTATTGGAAACAATACAGAAAACGCAACCTCCAATGTTGATGAACCAACTCAGACTTCTCCCGATGAAGCCAAAGAGAATGCCATAGCCGATCAAGTCCTCGAAGCTGCCTTGCAGGAACAAGTTCGAGCAGAAGCGGATACCCAAGGAAATAAGGAAGGCAGTGACATGGATATTGAAGATTCTTACGCCCCAGACCCCAACAAATTGGCTCCAGAATCGACTCCAGGTCAGTTTGAAGATGATACCAGGAGCCCAAGTTATTCACCGGTCCTTGAGCGCCCGGCTCTCCTAATTGAACGCGAGTCCGATGATTACGAGCCTCCCGATGCCGGCTCCCCGGTTCATTCTCCCCCATTCAGTCCCGCACCCCCAAACCCCGTCACCGACGAAGCCGACAATATTTCTGCTGTGGTGGAAACCCAGTCAACTGACGACAATGAGATAGGAGAAGAATCACTGCCGCAGACGAATGGTAGTGTCCCTCCATTAATCGAAGTAAAAAGTGCCTTTATTTCAGGGACTTGTTTGGCGTGCTGACGAGATATCAGGACACTAGAAAAGAATCTAATCAGGCTCGATTTTTCACTCCATACGAAAGCCCCTTAAAACGTTTTCGTGCCTTTAGATTTAGCCCTGAGTTCGATCAGGAGGTTCCCGGGGGCTTGAGATCTTTGACTTATAGTCACAAAATTGATCCCTTCACGGAATTGTGTCGCTGGGAGATGGCAGGAGGAGCCTGCAATGATAATACTTGCGAATTTCAGCATTTCAGAGATATGAGGCTCCCTGGTGCGTCGGTTTGAGACCAGCACGATCCGCCTCGATTCTTAGTATCCATTCTTGTCCCACTGCTAACTTTTAGATCTCCAGATGATGCAATAATCTCCGCTCTGGGCTCACCAGAAGATTTTACTGGAGAACAACGAAAGCAATTTTGCGATGGACTCAGACAAGTCCTCACCGACCTGCGCGCCAGAAAAATCCGCGAATTTGACATTATAGCGAAGGAAGTGGTAGCTCATCGCGCCAGATTCCTTGGCGATAAATCTAAAGTTTTGATGCTTGAGGGCACGACCATATAACCCAATTCTCGACCTTGTAAAATCACCACATACCCATGCTGCGGAGTCATTCCGATGATATCGTATTTCTTCTCTTTGATGGTCGAATTAGCCCTCAGTTGGGCATCTCGACATGTATGGACTACTCATTTCTTCTTTTGTGTTATTGAGCAGCATTTGGCCTTTTAAGAGCGCAACATTTGCATGGACGGTGTTGCATGGGATAATGGTGTTTTGTGGCTTGTGCTACGATACCCGGCCGACAGGCTTTGAACAGATTAGGGGGAGTGAGCATTACCAAGTAAGGTCTGCATCTCCGTGGTTCCGGAATCAGCCAGTCTGCGCTCGCAGAAACTAGATATAATGAACTTTATTGCACTTCAATAGTCTTGTGATATCCTCAGACTTTCCAGACTTTCCAGTGAAATGAATTCATTTTTACGATCTGAAATAAGTAGTAAAGATAATTTAAGTGCTCGAAATACCTACGGAGCTGAATATATATTACAAATGTGTATCAAAACATCAAACAATCAGCTAAATTTAGGCCCAGTTGTCCCACACCCATTCCCGATTCCCACCTCTCCATCAAGTCTGGAAAAGCCACCTCACATCCTCATCACTCTTCACCGTCCCCTCACCACCCACCTCCCCGTTCGCCTGCCGTTCCAATTTCCGCTCATTCTCCCTCCTCAAGCAAAACCACAACGTACTCACCACCACGAGATTCAAACACAAATACCCCAGCGCAAAACTATGCCCCAAATACCACCTCGGGCTCGTATTCGGCCTATACAACTGCGTTCCCAACACAGCCCCTAAATTCCCAATCGTGATCGTCATGGCGGTCGCAGTTGCGCGTTTCGATTGGCCGGATACGTTGGCGGCGGGCCAGGAGAGCACGATGGCGGTGCTGGGGTAGATGCCGGCGGCTGCGAAAATCGTGCCGAGGTAAGAGATCCCGGGTTTTTTAATGGGGGCCGTGAGGAGCAGGATGTACCCGAGGATGGAGAGGGAACTAGAGGCTATGATGAAGGGGGCCCGGCGGTGGGTCTTTTCGGAGAGGATGGCGACGATTACGGTGAGGATGGTGGCGACCGTGTAGGGGGGGACGGTGAGGAGTTGGGCTTGTGCAGCGGTGTAGCCTAGTTCCTTGATGATTGTGGGGAGGAAGAGGGAGAGTATGTAGAGGGGTAGGGACATGGTGTGGAATCCTAGTCCGTAAAGCCAGCACTTGTAGTCTTTGAGTGCGGAGTTTACGTTGGCCCAGGAGAATTTCTCGTCATTGGTTACGTACAATGATGAAGATCCACCACCAGCCATTATAGCCTCCTACACCTTTCATAAATCCTATCCCATAAGCTAATATACCTCCAAAAGCACCAGCTAATGAAGCGGCTGAGAAGAATAGAGCAACGCGGTAATGTGTCTCAGTTCTCTTATACCACATGGACAAGTAAAACACCACCCCGGGAAACAATCCACTCTCAGTGACACCCAGGAAGAATCTTGCAGCTAGGAAGCCTGCATAGTTCTGTGATACACCCATCAACGTAGCGACAATGCCCCACATTAGCATGAGCGTAGGAAGCCATATTTTGGGTGTCGTCCTCTTGAGAATGATATTGCAAGGGATCTCAAAAAGAACCTTCGGCTGTCAGCATTCTCATCCCGCCTTCAATTTAATGCAACTCACATATCCAATGAAGTAAATAGTCAAAGTTAGAAGGTACTGATTGCCCGTGATTTTCAAGTCCGTGGTCAAACCGTCCAATTTGGCGTTTCTAACTTCAATCGATTAGCATTCTCCTAACAATGTAGTAATCGGTGAGGAACATACTGTTACTCCGATCCAGGAAAGAAAGTAGATATAGAAGTGTCAATGGAGGAAGAAGCTTCAGATCCAAACGTCTCAACAAAGCTTTCTCATTGATACCCGTCGGATTCGTGAATGAATCGTCAGAGACCAGAGACGGTGCGGCGCTATTCCCATTCCCTTGTGCTTCGAGCGCAACTTTCTCCTTATTGTGTTGTTCTGGGGATGTAGACATCTTGTATGACCCAAAACAGGGCGAATGAATTTGAAGAAAGATATCAGTCTATATCTCTTATCGCGGGAGGAGAAATTGAGGGATCCTATCAATCTTATATCTTATATAGCAATGATAAGATGTCTCACAACATAGCCCAACTATCTTGCACGAGAAGAAACTAAGAAGATTCTATCAATCTAGAACACAGATTTAAGATGTTCTTTCAGCGCCGCGATATGACGGCATTGAGTCCAGCCGTGCCCCGCCAGGGCTACAAAGAAGCATCCAATGCCTATCGAGTTTATTCATACTGGAGGATCTGTACAGTACTTTCATATGGCACTGTAGGCGGAACGAGGGTGTATTGGGGAAAGTTTCGGTGATGGTTGGTGGGTCGTCGATGGTGGGAGATTTGGTTGCGATGTCGCCTCTGCATTCGGCGGTTGAGGTGGCGATCAGGTCATGTGATTTTCTTGATCAATTTTCGTATTAAAATATATACTCCAGGATAGATGATTAAAAAGAGGAAAGCGCATGATGGTAAGGATATCAAGTGTACTATCAGAGGACAGCAAAAGTGTGTTATGAGAGCTCGTTGCAGTGAAGAGTGTGGTGAAGATGGTAGCCCAGTCACGAGCTTTCCAAGCACGAGTAATGTTTGAGAATCCTCAGCCGAGGCCTTATTTATCAAATATGTTGATCTCTGACATTTTTATTTAAGAGATTTATAATGATTGTAGAAACATAATCAATGATAGAGCTTGCTCGATCCGTTCCAAGGTTGTGATATTTTGAAATTTGACAATGGGATAAAGGGGTCTCTCTCGATGGAGCAGTAATGACGCCTCTAATAAAAATGAAGGATGTAAGAGAAGTCCCTGCGAAGCGAATGTCCCTATAGACCGAAGTGTAATCCCTGTCACCTAAATAAAAAAAATTAATATCTTAATACAGAACAATTTTTCTATATTTCTAGTAGGTCTATTTGATCTACTAATTTTTTGATATTATTTAGGCAAAGTAGCTTTATTTATTTTTTTGTATACTACCTTAGCTAATTGGCTATAGTTTAAATTTATTTTATATCTACCTAGTTTTTTGACCAATTTTTTTCCGTACTACTAAAATATATTTTAACAGTGTTTTCATAACTTCAAAGTATCAAATCACTTAAAATGTACATCCGAATAATCGACACAAGGAAGCTTACAAAACGAAAGAGTGGCAAAAATATCACTGGACGAAAGGGACGCCGAAACTGCTTTAGCTGGAGTGAAACCAGGGCTCGTTATGAGAAGATTTGATGTTCAGCTGGCCTAGATAATCCTATTGTGGCAGCTGCTTTTTCTGCCTTCTTGTAGAGCTCAAAATGTCTATTTCTTTTGCATTAGTTGGGCCCCAGCGGATAGGGAGAGAGAGATGAGGATGAACGTCGTTTGGTTCATGAAGAATGGGAATCATGGCTGGGGCAGCATAAGACGTGGGAAGGTATGGTTATAATAACGGCCTTGACGATTTTGATAGCTTCGAAGCACCTTATTCCTATGTCTCGATCAAGTGCCTTGTTATCGGCTGCTAAAAAATTCCGAGCTTGCTTGCCAAATTGGTCATTGAAGAACCCAAACGCATTATGATACCTAATGAGCGCTGTATGGAGGGCTCCATTTCCGTCAGTGTGGTTCAAGATACCAAGTTCATCGCCATACCTTAACTCCACAAAATTCGCAGGAAACATCCCCTCTCTGTCGCCGATTTGTCCAAACCTAGAGCATCAGTACGATCTCAATGAAGAAGATCAACGTACCACCAATCGTAGCTATTATTCGTCTTTTTTGTCACAGTAATTACATCTCCTTTCTTAAATGACAAGTACCGAGCATTATCTGAGTCGAATGTAAACAGAGCAATCGCGTCACCTTTCCTCGGTTCATCAGCTTTAGGCGGAGAAGCCTGCTCTGACATCGCTTTCCTGACTGCTGGAACGTCCTCGAAGCCAGGATATGCAGCTGGTCGAGGCTCGGGTAGGAGAGTCATTGAGCTATATATCGATGGACTCAGACATCTTTTTCCATTCTTGTAGCATGTTTGACAAATATCGAAGTCGTCGTTTGAACATTGACAGCAGTCTGATGAAGACGAGCGTCAGCATTGTTCTTTTGACACAACTGACACTATTGAGAAGACTTACGATAGTACGAAGATTCAAAGATGAACTTCTGGCAATAGCTGCAGTTTAGACTCGAGGTAGGGCGCGCAAGGCACTCGTTTTTGCATCTGTTGCAGATCTGCCCAAGCGGAAAGATCTTGTGTAAAACGTGGTACTTCAGAGAAGGGCAGTGTCCATGTGGACTGCCAAAGCAAACCGAACAGCAGTTATAGCTGTGATTGACGCAATCGCAGCAATCTGTAATTGTGAGTTATATTAGGGGCGATAAATTGGCTCACTTAC
>Ga0182030_10005725_pt1 | contig 26323 bp, 28 predicted proteins | sample 812S3MmetaG_FD_121299 | JGI IMG/M metagenome (GOLD analysis project Ga0182030, IMG submission 121299) | Permafrost microbial communities from Stordalen Mire, Sweden - 812S3M metaG (Illumina Assembly) | ecosystem: Environmental > Terrestrial > Soil > Wetlands > Permafrost | place: Sweden...
CTGCGGCGCGCTGGACGAGGGGGCGGGGACCGGCGTGGCGGCGGGCAGGGTTGCGGCCGCGCTCGGCGTTGGCGAGGCGGTGGACGGCGAGGCCACGGGCGCGGCGACGGCCGGCGGCGACGGTGTGGGCGTCTGCTGGGCCTCAGCGGCGGCGGCAAACGCGACCAGCGCGCAGGCGACCCACGCCGCGCGCGCTCGCGTGAAGCTGCCGACCATCGCTTAGTCCTTTCCGCCGTTTCGAATGCTGCTTCGCGTCAGTATGCGGTCTTGCGCACGCGGCGCCAAGCGGCCCGTCGCCGCGCCCCTTAAGCCGGCGTCGGCTTCGCCCAGCGCAGCGTCGGCTGGCGCGCCGCCCGCGTCTCGTCGAGCCGTCGCCGCGGCGCATGGACGGGCGCGGCGACGAAGCGTTCGCGCTCGCCGCCGAGCGCGCCCATCGCCAGATCGCGCAAGGTCATAATGAACAGGTCGAGGCTCGCCTTCGATTCCGACTCGGTCGGCTCGATCAGCATCGCGCCATGCGCGACCAGCGGAAAATACACCGTCATCGGGTGATAGCCCTCGTCGATCATCGCCTTGGCGAAGTCGAGCGTCGTCAGCCCGGTGTCCTTCAGCCAGCGGTCGTCGAACAGGGCTTCGTGCATGCACGGGCGGTCGCCGAAGGGCGCCGACATCAGGTCGATGAGCGAAGCGCGGACGTAATTGGCGGAGAGCACGGCGTCTTCCGAAGCCTGCCTCAGCCCGTCGCCGCCGTGCGACAGGATATAGGCGAGCGCGCGCACGAACATGCCCATCTGGCCGTGGAAGGCGCTCATGCGGCCGAACGCTTGACGGCCCTCGTGGTGCTCGGCGAGCGACAGCGCGTCTCCCGTCCCGACGATCGACGGCGCCGGCGCGAACGGCGCGAGCCGCGCCGACAGGACCACCGGCCCGGCGCCCGGGCCGCCGCCGCCGTGCGGCGTCGAGAAGGTCTTGTGCAGGTTGATGTGCATCGCGTCGACGCCGAGGTCGCCCGGCCGCGTCTTGCCCATCACCGCGTTGAAGTTGGCTCCGTCGCAGTAGAAATAGGCGCCCGCCGCGTGCACGGCGTCGGCGATTTCCACGATATTGCGCTCGAACAGGCCGCAGGTGTTGGGGTTGGTCAGCATGATCGCGGCAACGTCGGGCGCGAGCGCCGCCTCGACCGCTTCGGCGCTGACGACGCCGTCGGCCTCGGCCGGCACAGCGCGCACCGACAGGCCGATCAGCGCCGCGGTGGCGGGATTGGTGCCGTGGGCGGAATCGGGAACGAGGACGACGGTGCGCGTCTTGTCCTCGCCGCGCGCCGCAAGCGCCGCCTTGATCGTCATCATGCCGCAGAGCTCGCCGTGCGCGCCCGCCTTCGGCGACATCGCCACCGCGCTCATGCCAGTCAGCGTGAGCAGCGCCTGGGCCAGCGCGTCGATCAGCTCGAGCGCGCCCTGCACGGTCGAGATCGGCTGCAGCGGATGGAGATCGGCGAAGCCCGGCAGGCGCGCCATCTTCTCGTTGAGCCGCGGATTGTGCTTCATCGTGCACGAACCGAGCGGATAGAGCCCGGCGTCGATCGCGTAATTGTTGCGCGACAAGCGCACGTAATGGCGCACCGCTTCGGGCTCGGTCAGGCCCGGCAGGCCGATCGCCGCGCTGCGCGCATGCGCCCCGAGCTTCGAGGCGAACGGCGCCGGCGCTTCGAGATCGACGCCGGTCGCGTCGAGGCGGCCGGTCTCGAAGATCAGCGCCTCTTCCATGTCGAGCGCGCGATTGCCGGTGAACGTGCCGCGGCGCGTCGTCTCGCCGCCGCTCGGGCGGGTGGGGCGGCCCTGGTTGTTCATCGCTTGCCCCCAGTCTGCAGCAATTGCGCGAGCGTCTCGGCGTAACTCCGGCGATCGTCAGGCGTCGAGGTTTCGGTGGCGGCGACGACGATCAGGTCGTCGAGCCCAGCGTTCGGCGCGAGCCGCGAAACCGGCAAGCCGCCGACGATGCCGCGCGCGGCAAGTTCGTCGATCAACGCCGCCGCCGGGCGCGGCGTGCGGATGGTGAACTCGTTGAAGAAGGCCTCGGTGAGCACGTCGACGCCGGGTATGGCGCCGAACCGCCCGGCGAGGTCGACCGCGGCGGCGTGGTTCAGCGCGGCGAGGCGGCGCAGGCCCGCTTCGCCGAGCAGCGTCAGATGGATCGAGAAGGCGAGCGCGCACAGGCCGGAGTTGGTGCAGATGTTGCTGGTCGCCTTCTCGCGACGGATGTGCTGTTCGCGGGTCGATAGAGTCAACACGAAGCTGCGACGTCCGTCTGCGTCGACCGTCTCGCCGGCGAGACGCCCTGGCGCCTGCCGCACGTTCTTCAGCCGGGTGGCGAACAGGCCGACGTAGGGGCCGCCGAAATTCAAGGCGTTGCCGATCGACTGGCCCTCGCCGACGGCGATGTCGGCGGCCATTTCGCCTGGCGAGCGCACCGCGCCAAGTGAAACCGCCTCGGTGAACACCGCGACCAGCAGCGCGCCTTTCGCATGCGCGGCGGCGGCGATCGGCTCGAGGTCGCGTAGGTTTCCAAAGAAGTCGGGCGACTGGACGACGACGCAGCTCGTCTCGTCGTCGATCGCTGCGGCGATGTCTTCGCTGGCGTGCGGATCGAGCGGCAGGCGGACGATCTCTTCGTCCGCCATCCCGCCGAGCGTTGCGGCGACGTCGGAATATTGCGGATGAAGGCCGCCCGACAGGACCGCCTTGCGCCGCCGCGTCAGCCGATGCGCCATCAGGATCGCCTCGGCGCAGGCGGTCGACCCGTCGTACATCGAGGCGTTGGCGACCTCCATGCCGGTCAACGCTGCGACCTGGGTCTGGAACTCGAACAGGACCTGCAGCGTGCCCTGGGCGATCTCCGGCTGATAGGGCGTATAGCTGGTCAGGAATTCCGAGCGCTGGATCAGGTGGTCGACCGTCGCCGGGACATGATGGCGATAGGCGCCGGCGCCGAGGAAGAACGGAACCGAGCCGGCCGCGACATTGCGCGCCGCCATGCGCGTGAGCCGGCGCTCGACTTCAATCTCGCTCATGCCGCCCGGCAGGTCGAGCGGCCGGTTCAGCCGCTTGGCGGCGGGGATGTCGGCGAACAGGGCGTCGATGTCGGGCGCGCCGACGCGCGCCAGCATCTGGGCGCGATCGGCGGCGTCGAGCGGCAGGTAGCGCATCGGAACTCAGGCCAGGGTCTTGAGGAAGGCGGCGTAGTCGGCCTCGCTCATCAGCGAGGCGAGCTCGCCCGCGTCGGCGAGTTTGATCTTGAGCAGCCAGCCGCGGCCCATCGCGTCCTCGTTGATCAGGCCCGGCTGGGCGTCGACGGCGCCGTTGACTTCGATCACTTCGCCCGACACCGGTGCGAACACGTCGCTCGCCGCCTTGACGCTCTCGACCACCGCCGCGCCGTCGCCCTTGGCGAGCTTGACGCCCACAGCCGGCAACTCGACGAACACGACGTCGCCGAGCTGCTGCTGCGCGTGATCCGAAATGCCGACGACCGCGACGTCGCCTTCGACGCGCGCGTATTCATGGTCTTTGGTGTAGCGGGTCTCGGTCATGCGCGCGTTCCTCTTTAAAGGCGGACGGATGGTCAACCGCGGTGATAGGCGTGGGGGTGGAAGGGCAGGGGCGAAACCTTGGCCGCGAGCGATCTGCCGCGCACCATCAAGGAGAGCGCGGTTCCGAGCGCGGCGGCGGGGCTTGCGACATAGCCCATGGCGATCGGCTGGCCGACGCTCGGGCCGAATCCGCCCGAGGTGACGACGCCGACCGGCGCGCCGGCGGCGTCGAAGATCTCGGCGCCGTCGCGGGCGGGAGCGCGCCCGTCCGGCCGGATGCCGACCCGCCGCCGCGCCGGACCGGAGGCGAGCGCCGCCTGGATGCGCGCCGCGCCGGGAAAACCGCCTTCGACGCGCCGCCGCTTCTGGATCGACCAGGCGAGATCGGCTTCGATCGGGTCGATCGTCTCGTCGAGCTCGTGGCCATAGAGGCAAAGGCCCGCCTCGAGCCTGAGCGAATCGCGCGCGCCGAGGCCGATCGGCGCGACCTCGGGGTCGGCGAGCAATCGCCGAGCGAACGCGTCGACCTCGTCGGCCGGCAGCGCAATCTCGAAGCCGTCTTCGCCGGTGTAGCCGGAGCGCGAGACGAAGGCGGCGAATCGGCCGAGCTGAACCGGCCGCGCCGCCATGAACGACATCGCCGAAACGCCGCTTGCCGGGGCGAGCCGTTGGAGCACGTGGACCGCCGCGGGGCCCTGCAGCGCGACGAGCGCCAGGCGGTCGAGCCTATTCAGCCGCACCGAGGATGGCAGGTTCGCTTCGAGCACTTCAAAATCAACGGCTTTGCGCGCGGCGTTGACGACCAGGTTGAGCTTGCCGTCGGCGCCGGGCGGCCGCGAAACCATCAGGTCGTCGATGATTCCGCCCTCGGCGTTGAGCAATTGGCTGTAGCGCTGGCGGCCCGGAGCAAGGGCGAGAAAGTCGGCCGGGCAGAGGCGCTCGAGCGCCGCAGCGACGGCGGCATGGTCCGGCCCGACGAGCTCGGCCTGGCCCATATGCGAGACGTCGAAAAGGCCGGCGTGCGATCGCGCATGCAGATGCTCGGCAAGGATGCCTGAGGCGTACTGGATCGGCATGTCGTAGCCGGCGAACGGGCCCATGCGGGCGCCGAGCTCGACATGCAACGCATGCAGCGGCGTCTTGAGCGTCGCGGAATCCGCCATGGAATCACCCCGGTCGTCATCGAACGCGGCCGCGACGCGGCGCACAAGGCGCAACGATCCCGCGGCGCCCCCTCTGTCTCGAGACCTGAGAGATTTCCCGCCACAGCGCGGCGGTTACCCCCGTCGGTGGGCGGACGCACAATCGGCGCCTGCCGCTTTCCAGAGCGTCATCACCCAACGGTCCATTGGCCTGAGCGTTTCCGGGGCGGTTGCGCCTTCGGCGCCGGAGGCGGATCCCTCCGGACTCTTCCGCTGGGTGTCTTCGACTGACCGCGGCAGGAAGCCCGATGCGCCGCGCTTTGTCAATCGGCGGCGGGGGTCTTTGTCGGCTGCGGCTTGTGCGGTTTTGGCGTCTTCGGCGCCTTCCTCGTCTTGGCCTCCGGGGTGGCCGCCTTGCCGTTGTCGAAGCCGACGGTCAGCGTGTAGTCGTCGGCGAGTTCGGTGCGGGTCATCGGCAGGACGATCGGTTCGGTGACGAGATTGAACGGCGCGTCGCCGTTGTCGGGCACCGTCGCCTCGACCTTGTAGACCTTGGTGAACGCGTCCTTCTTGGTGTTCTCGTCGTGCACGGTGACGCGCAGCGGGGCGCTGTAGGTCCCCGGCTTGCCGGCCGGGCCGATCAGCAGGCGGCCGGAGACGCCGACCTTGAGGGAGAACTGATTGGTCGACACCGGCGCGCATTCGCGCGCGGTGTTGGCGATCGCGAACTGGTAGCGCACCGAGGCGTTCTCGGGCCCGCCGACTCGCGCCGCCGCGCCGCCCTCGTCGATCTCGACCGGGGGACACTGGAGTTCCTCCGCCGAGAGCGGCAGGGCCACGACTTTCTCCGAATCGGGCGTCTTCGCGCTGCTCTCCGGCACGGTGTTCCTCACCGAATGGGCTCCAGGCATGATGCTGTCGAGCGTGCTGCAGCCGCCGAGCAATCCGGCGACGGAAAGCCCCAAGGCCACGGACATGGCGCGGGGAAGGGCTATGGACTTCATCGAACTCGCTCCGATTCGCCGAAACTCGTTTTTACCGGGACCGCGTCACGGCCGGCAGCCCGACCTTAAGGCAGTTTTTCAAATGCGTCCTTGAATCCCGCCATGGGCGCCGGCACGCCGATACCCTCCTCGGGGGTCTGGAACAGCACCAGCGTCATCGCCTGCGCGTTCTCCAGCCGCTGCAGCAGCTTGTCGTCGATCAGGGTCTCGGCGACGCAACCGTTGGGAAGGCAGCGCACGAAGCTCATCCGGCCGATGTCTTCCGAGTCGAGCTTGAGATCGAGGCCGGTCGGCAGCAGCACGCCGAGCGGGGCAATGACGCGCAGGAGCCGGCTCTTATGGTCGGCGGTCTTGAGCGCGATGATCACCAGCGTGATGTTGGGCCGCTGGTCGTCGACCACGCTCTGGATGATCGCGCATTGCTCGTCGGCGGCGCCGGGCGGCGTCTCGCAGCGCGTCTCCCACGCGCTGGATGCGGCGCCGGTCGCCGCTCGAGCGGTCCCCGCGCTCGCGAGCGCCAGCGTCAAAGCGCACAGGCCGGCGAGGGCGACGCGCGCCGGCCAATCAGCTGATCGTGATTCGGTCCCGCCGCCGGCAAACTCCGAAGCCATGAATGACGCTGTCCGCTCGCCGTCGAAAGGCCTTGCCCTATCAAAAGTCGCCGCGCTGTCAAGGCGCGCGCCCCGCCGCGGCGGGGCGCGGCTGCGCGCTCTCCATCGGCCGTCTTTGGGATTTGCAATCCGTGAGAATGCGGTATGATGCCACATTGGCCGCGGCGCATCGTCGCATTGCGCGCGCAGCGCGGCGGGCGTTGCGGCGCCGCCGGCGGGCCGAAAACGATGGGGAACGGGGCAGGACATGAAGCAAGGCGGACGGTTCGCGCAGCGTCGGATCGCGATTTGGGCGGCAAGCGCCGCGGCGAGCGCGTTGTCCGCAGCCGCCGCCTGGGGCGACGAACCCTACGGCCACGCCGAGCCGGGTCAGATCGGTTTCCAGGCGCCGGTCACCGACCTCGCCCGCTACCTGCAATGGTTTCACAACGACATCCTGGTGCCGGTGACCGTCGCGATCTCGCTGTTCGTGCTGGCGCTGCTCGTCTACGTCGTCTGGCGCTTTCACGAGAAGGTCAATCCGACACCGTCGCGCACCACCCATAACGCCGCGCTCGAGGTCGCCTGGACAATCCTGCCCGTGATCGTTCTGCTGTTCATCGCGGTGCCCTCGTTCCGGCTGCTGACCATGCAGCTGACGCTGCCGCCGCCGGACGTGACGGTGAAGGTGACGGCGTCGCAATGGCACTGGAATTACGGCTATCCCAAGGACGAGGGCAATTTCGCCTTCGATTCGTTCATCAAGGACGACAAGGACCTCAAGCCGGAGAACGGCGACATCCGTCTGCTTTCGGTCGACAACGAGGCGGTGGTGCCGATCAACAAGGTGGTGCGGCTCGAGATCACCTCGATCGACGTCATCCACTCCTTCGTCGTCCAGTCGTTCGGGGTGCGCGTCGACGCCGTGCCGGGCCGGCTCAACGAGACGTGGTTCAAGGCCGATCGCGAAGGGATCTACTACGGGCAGTGCTCCAAGCTGTGCGGCCAGGATCACGCCTTCATGCCGATCGCCTTCCGCGTCGTCAGCCAGGACAAGTACGAGGCCTGGCTCACCGACGCGAAGAAGAAGTTCGCCGCCGCCCCGAGCGCCGTTCGCCTTGCGGCCTCCGCCGACGAGGCGACGCGCCAATAAAGCCGGCCGACTGATCCGATCGAGAGGCCCGCGACGACCGACAATTCCCGAGGGAACACATTCATGGCGACCGACGCAGTTGCGCATCACGACGACCACGCCCACCCGACCGGTTGGCGGCGCTATCTGTTCTCGACCAACCACAAGGACATCGGCACGCTCTATCTGATCTTCGCGGTGATCGCGGGCCTGATCGGCTATTCGCTGTCGGCGATGATGCGTCTCGAGTTGATGTACCCCGGCATCCAGATCTTTCCCACGATCTCGGCGATTCTCGCCGGCGACGGATCGATCGACGCCGCCAAGAACATGTACAACGTCTTCATCACCGCCCACGGCGTCATCATGATCTTCTTCATGGTGATGCCGGCGCTGATCGGCGGGTTCGGCAACTGGTTCGTACCGCTGCTCATCGGCGCGCCGGACATGGCGTTCCCGCGCATGAACAACATCTCGTTCTGGCTGCTGCCGGCCTCGTTTCTGTTGCTGATCCTGTCGATGTTCGTCGAAGGCGCGCCCGACATGCACGGCTTCGCCGGCGGCTGGGTGCTCTATCCGCCTTTCTCCTCGAAGGTCGGCACGCCGGGCCCGGCGATGGACTTCATCATTCTTTCGCTGCACATCGCCGGCGCGTCCTCGATCCTCGGCGCGATCAACTTCATCACCACCATCTTCAATATGCGCGCGCCCGGCATGACGATGCATCGCATGCCGCTATTCGCCTGGTCGGTGCTGGTGACCGCATTCCTGCTGGTGCTGGCGCTGCCGGTGCTCGCCGGCGCGCTCACCATGCTGCTCACCGACCGCAACTTCGGCACGACCTTCTTCGACCCGGCCGGCGGCGGCGACCCGCTGCTGTTCCAGCACCTGTTCTGGTTCTTCGGCCACCCCGAGGTCTACATCCTCATTCTGCCGGGTTTCGGCATCGTCAGCCAGATCGTCTCGACCTTCTCGAGGAAGCCGGTGTTCGGCTATCTCGGCATGGTCTACGCGATGGTGGCGATCGGCGCAGTCGGCTTCGTCGTGTGGGCGCACCACATGTTCACGGTCGGCCTGTCGCTCAACACCCAGCGCTACTTCGTCTTCGCGACGATGGTGATCGCGGTGCCGACCGGCGTGAAGATCTTCTCGTGGATCGCGACGATGTGGGGCGGCTCGATCTCGATGCGCGCGCCGATGCTCTGGGCGATCGGCTTCATCTTCGTCTTCACCGTCGGCGGCGTCACCGGCGTGGTGCTCGCCAACGCGGGCGTCGATCGCGCGTTGCACGAGACCTACTATGTCGTCGCCCATTTTCACTACACGATGTCGCTCGGCGCGGTTTTCTCGATCTTTGCCGGGTTCTACTACTGGTTCCCCAAGATGACCGGCTACATGTACGACGAGCGGCTGGCCAAGCTGCACTTCTGGCTGCTGTTCGTCGGTATCAACGTCACCTTTTTCCCCCAGCACTTCCTCGGCTTGGCGGGCATGCCGCGCCGCTACATCGACTACCCCGACGCCTACTGGCAGTGGAACTTCGTCTCGTCGATCGGCGCCTATATCGCCGGCGTCGCGACGCTGGTGTTCCTCTACACGGTCTACGAGGCCTTCGCGCGCAAACGCGTCGCCGGCGACAATCCGTGGGGCGTGGGCGCGACCACGCTGGAGTGGACGCTGCCCTCGCCGCCGCCGTTCCATCAATACGAGACGCTGCCGCGCATCGTCGGCTATGAGCACTGACGACGCGAAGCGGACGCAGATCGTGACGGGGCTTCCATGAGCGTGACGACCCAGAACGGCGCTTCTTTCGCATCGCCGTCGATCATCGGCGACGCAACGCCCGGCGACTATTTCGCGCTGCTCAAGCCGCGCGTGATGTCGCTGGTGATGTGGACCGCGCTCGCTGGCCTGTTGTGCGCGCCGACGCCGGTGAATCCGATCGTCGGTTTCGCCGCCTTGCTGGCGATCGCCGTCGGCGCCGGCGCGGCGGGCGCGCTCAACATGTGGTGGGACGCCGACATCGACGCGCTGATGGCGCGCACGCGCCTGCGTCCGGTGCCGGACGGCCGGGTCGCGCCGGGCGAAGCGCGCGCCTTCGGCGTGACGCTGGCGCTGCTCGCCGTGGTGACGCTGGCGGTGACGACCAACCTCGTCGCCGCCGGCCTGCTCGCCTTCACCATCTTCTTCTATGTCGTCGTCTATACGATGTGGCTGAAGCGGCGCACGCCGATGAACATCGTCATCGGCGGCGCGGCCGGCGCGCTGCCGCCGGTGGTCGGCTACGCGGCGGCGAGCGGCGGCGTCGGGATCGGCATCCTGTCGCTGTTCGCAGTGATCTTCTTCTGGACGCCGCCGCACTTCTGGGCGTTGGCGCTGGTCAAGAGCGGAGACTATGCGCGCGCCGGCGTGCCGATGCTGCCCAACGTCAAGGGCGCGGCGCGCACCCGGACCGAAATCCTCGTCTATTCCTTGATCCTCGCGCCGATCGGCCTTACGCCGTGGCTGACCGGGCTCGGTGGGCCGCTCTACGCCGTCGCGGCGGCGTTCGGCGGCATCGCCATGGTCGTCATGGCGGCGCGGGTCTACCGCGTCCGTGACGGCGCCGCCGCCAACCGGACGGCGATGCAGATGTTCGGCTTCTCGATCGTCTATCTCTTCACGCTCGTCGCGACGTTGATCGCCGAGCGCGGCGCGGTGGCGGTCGTTCACGCGATTGGGTGACGGCATGGCCATGGATGCGCCTCTCGAAAGTTCCCGCTCCGATCCGGCCTCGCGCAATCTGCGCCTGCGCAATCTCGCGGTCGGTCTCAGCGTGGCGTTTCTCGCCGCGCTGTTCTACGCCGTCGCGATCGTCAAGATGGGCGCGCATTCGCTGCTGCCGCCGCCATGACCAGGTTTCCGCCGCAACCCCGATCCGAGGCCGGTCGGCGCAACCGGAACGCCGCGATCGCGGCGCCGCAGTCCGGGGGTGGAGCGGAGAAACTGTGAGAGACTGGCGCCGTTCGGCGCCCGCGGAATTGAGCCCGGGCGGCGGCGACGCCGCCCGGAACGAGCAGGGGACCAGAATGGCCGACGCGCACGCCAAGCCGCATCACGACTACCACCTCGTCAATCCGAGCCCGTGGCCGCTCGTCGGGTCGTGCTTCGCCTTCCTCACAGCGCTCGGCCTGATCCTGTCGATGCACGCTCACGAGATGGCGCTCGGGCGCTTCGGCCTGCCGCTGCTCGGCATCGGCATCGCCGGCGTCCTCTATGTCATGGCGTCGTGGTGGATGGACGTCGTCCACGAGGCTGAGACCGGAGACCACACGCGCGTGGTGCAGATCAGCCTGCGCTACGGTATGATCCTGTTCATCGCTTCGGAGGTGATGTTCTTCGTCGCCTGGTTTTGGGCTTTCTTCGACGCGTCGCTGTTCACCAACGAGGCGATCGAATATGGCCGCGTCGCCTTCACAGGAGGGGTCTGGCCGCCGAAGGGCACGGAGGTTCTCGACCCGCTCAACCTACCGCTGCTGAACACGCTGATCCTGTTGACCTCGGGGGCGACCGTCACCTGGGCGCACCATGCGCTGCTGCACAACGACCGCGACGGGCTGAAGGCCGGCCTGACGCTGACCATCCTGCTCGGCCTCAGCTTCACCTGCGTGCAGGGCTGGGAATACGCGCACGCGCCGTTCGCGTTCAAGAACTCGATCTACGGGGCGACCTTCTTCATGGCGACCGGCTTCCACGGCGTCCATGTCATCATCGGCACGATCTTCCTGATCGTCTGTCTGGTGCGCGCGCAAGCCGGCCAGTTCAAGCCGGAGCAGCATCTCGGCTTCGAGTTCGCCGCGTGGTACTGGCACTTCGTCGACGTCGTTTGGCTGTTCCTGTTCTGCTGCATCTACGTGTGGGGCTCGTGGGGCGCGACGATCGAAGGAGCGACGGGATGACGGCGTGGCCGCGCCGCCTGTTGGGAGCGGCGGCGCGCCATGGCGGGTGAGGCGGGCGGCGGCCCGACGCTCTCGCCCTTCGCCACCGGCTTGGCCGGGCGCTGCCCGCGCTGCGGCCGGGGCCGGTTGTTCGCCGGCTTTGTCACGGTGGCGCCGAGGTGCTCGGTCTGCGGCCTCGATCTGAGCTTCGCCGACGCCGGCGACGGTCCGGCGGTGTTCGTGTCGCTGATCGCCGGCTTCGTGGTGCTCGGCGCGGCGCTAGCGGTCGAAACCGCCTACGAACCGCCGCTGTGGATCTATCCCGTCATTTTCGCGCCGCTCGCGGTCGCCGTCTGCATCGGCCTGTTGCGGCCGTTCAAAGGCTTCCTGATCGCCTCGCAATACGTCAATCGGGCGGCGCCGGGGCGGCTGGAGGAGCCGTGAACCGTCAGGTTCGCGCATTGATCGCGCCGGGCGTCGCGACGCTGGTCGGCGTCGCGCTGCTGATCGGCCTCGGCGACTGGCAGTTGCGGCGTCTCGCCTGGAAGGAGGGACTGATCGCGGCGGTCGAGACTCGCGCCCATGCTGCGCCGGTCGATGCGCCGCCTGAAGCCGATTGGTCGCGCCTCGACCCGACCGACTACGAATATCGGCGCGTCCGGATCACGGGCGTGTTCGATGGAGGCCGGCAAGTCCTGGTCTTTCGCGCCCTCGGCGAGCCGCGTGGGCGCTATGGCGGGCCGGGCTATTTGGTGATCACGCCCCTCGAGCTTGCCGACGGCGCGACAGTGCTGGTCGATCGCGGCTTCGTCCCGGACGAAATGAAGGATGCGGCGAAGGACGGCCTCGGCGGCGGCGAGACGTCCGTCGTCGGCTTGATGCGCGCCAGCGAGAGCCGCAATTGGTTCACGCCCGCCGACGATCCTGCGGCGGGGGCTTGGTACACGCGCGACGTGTCGGCAATCGCCAAGGCAGAGGGGCTCGAGCAGACCGCGCCGTTTTTCGTCGACGCCGACGCCGGTCCCGACCCGGCGGCGTTGCCGGAAGGGGGCGAGACGATCCTCGCCTTTCCCAATAATCACTTCTCCTACGCGCTGACCTGGTTTGGGATGGCGGCAGCCCTGGTCGGCGTGTTCGTCGCCTATGCGGCCTCGCAGTTGCGCCAGGGGAACAGCGGCGACGCGGGCTCATCGGTCCGCGATGGAGATGGTGGGCGCTAGAGGGATCGAACCTCTGGCCCCTACCATGTCAAGGTAGTGCTCTACCGCTGAGCTAAGCGCCCATCTCCGCCGGGCCGCTCGGAAAAGACCTGGCCGCCGCGAGCCAGCGGGGTATAGACAATCGTGCCGCGGCGCGCAATGGCGTTTCGCCGGGAAAAATCGCCGCCGTTTTTGCCTCCTATGGACGCCAAGATCACGATGCGGCCCGCCGTCGCCGCCGATCTTCCCGCCGTCATGGCGATCGAGCGGGCGCCGGGATTCGAGCGTTGGGTCGGGCGCTCGAGCGCCGACGAGCATCGCGCGATGATGGTCGACGTCAACTATCTCTATCTGGTCGGCGAGGCGGAAGGCGAACGCGTCGCCTTCGCCATCCTGCGCGACCTCGGGGAGCCCCACGGCAACCGCTACATCAAGCGGGTCGCGGTCGCGCGGCCCGATCAAGGCGTCGGCGGCGCCTTTCTCGAATTGGTGGTCGCCTGGGCCTTCGAACACGCCGGCGCGCATCGTCTGTGGCTCGATTGCTTCGCCCACAACGCGCGCGCGCAGCGGGTCTACGAAAAACTCGGCTTCAGCCGCGACGGCGTCTTGCGCGAAGCCTATCTCGGCGCCGACGGCGTACGGCGCGACTTGATCCTGATGGCCGTGACACGACCGCAGTGGGCCGCGCGCCGCTGAGGGGCGTCAGGCGGCGCGGCGCTCGAGCGCCAGCAACATGCCTTCGACCGGCGCGCCGGCTTCCGAGCGCAACACCGAGGCCAGTTCCGCCAAGGGCTTGAACCACGGCGACGCCGCTTCGCGTAGCGCCACGATCTCGTGGGCGAAGCGACCCGACGGCAGCAGCGCGAACGGCGCGGCGTCGATCGTCTCGACGTTGAAGGCGAGCAGCGCGCCCTCGGGCATGACGCGCGCCGCGGCGGCGAAGAATTCGTCGAGCGCGCCGAAATAGATCAGCGCGTCGGCGACGAAGACGAGGTCGAAGCGCTCGTCCGTCTCGGCGAGGAAGGCGATCATGTCGGCTTCGACCAACGCGTCGTAGGCGCGCCGCTTCGCCGCCTTGGCGAGCATTCGCGGCGACAGGTCGACCCCGACGAGCCGCGCGCGTCCAGGCTTGAGGTGATGGGCGGCCAAGCCGGTGCCGCAGCCGAGGTCGAGCGCGCGCGGCAAGTCGCGCCCGGCGGCGGCGACGAGGCGCGCGAGTCTCTCCGGCACGTCGTAGCCGAGGACGTCGACCAGCTGCTTGTCGAACGTGTCGGCGAAGCAGTCGAAATGAGCGATCAGATAGTCGCGCGGCGCGCGGTCGAGCTTCTCGCCGGCCGCAGCGTCGAACAGGTAGCGCTGGATCGGATCGTCCCTCGTACGCGTGAGCCGCGCTCGGCCGAGGCGAATCGCTGCGTCGCGACGGCCGTAAGCATTGAGCAGCGCAAAAGCGGTGCGCGCAACCGACGCCTCGTCCTCGGCGTCGGTTCCCGAGGCGGCGCGATAGGCGGCGAAGGCGGCGTCGGAGTCGGCGACGATCATCGTTTCGAGGAAGCGCGCAAGCGCGTAGCGGCGGGTCAGCTTCTGGTCGACGCCGATCCCGAGGTTGATCTGGATCGCCATTTCGCGCGCTGCGTCGGAAAAGTCGCCGGTGAAGAAGAGCGCCTGGCCAAGTCCGGCGTGAACGAGCGCGTTGCGGCTGCCGGCGTCGATCGCGCGGCGCCAATGCGCGATCGCCTCGACATAGCGGCGCTGCTCGAAACACAGCAGGCCGAGGCCGAAAGCGGCTTCAGACAGCTGCGGGTCGCGCGCCAGCGCTGTGGCGAAGGCGCGCTCGGCGGCCTCGAAGTCGGAAAGCGCGTTGGCGACCAGCGCCAGGCCGAGCCAGGCGCGGGCGAGGCCGGAATCGAGCGCCAGCGCGCGCTCGAACGCCGGCCGCGCATCCGCCGCCTCGCCGCAGGCGTTGAGGGTCGAGCCGAGGTCGAGCCATAGAGCGGCGTCGTTCGGCGCCATCGCCGCGGCGGCGGCAAGAATGACGCTCGCCGCGCGCGGGTTGTTCATCGACCAGTGCGTGAGCCCAAACCGGCGCAGGGCGTCGGCGGGGGCGACGCCTTGAAGGAAAAGGGCGTCGAGCGGCGGGCTGACGGCGCGCCACTGGGCGACCAGCGCGGCGATCTCGGCCGCGTCGAGCCTGGCGACGACCGGCGGAAGGGCGGCGTCGCCGCCGGTCGTGAATGGGGCGAAGGCCAGAGTTTCTCGTCGCAGGGAATCGGCTTCGAACCAGGCATGCAACGCCGCGTCTGAATCTTGAAACTGAACGCGACCACGCGCTGCGGACGACATAACGCTTCTGGCCATTTCCAGCTCCTCGCGGGCCCCAACGAGCCTCCGAGGTCAATTGTTGACGTTCCTGGCTGGCGCGGGCCTGACCGGATGCGGCGGACCCGCCGCTCCAATCGGCTGTACGGCTTGATTGGCCGCATTGACTTCGCCGGCGCGCCGTGGTTCCACCTGCCGCCCCGGCGCCTCCGCGCCGCAGCTCCGACCCTTGCGATGACGCTCCGCGCGACAAAATCGACGAGCAAATCGCACTCCGCCACGAAAGGCGGCGTGAAGGGTTAACTGCGCCTTCCGTTCCGGCTCCTCCCCCGGCGGGGTGTCGAGGAGCCCGCCCGCAAGGGGCGGAAATTGGGAGGGAACCGCGAGCGAAAGGATCGATTCTCATGCAAGGCTTCAAGGTCGCGGTGGCGGGCGCCACCGGCAACGTCGGCCGCGAGATGCTCAAGACTCTCGCCGAGCGCCGCTTTCCCGTCTCCGAGGTCGTCGCGCTGGCGTCGACGCGTTCGATCGGCAAGGAGGTCTCGTTCGGCGACCGCATTCTCAAGTGCAAGGCGCTCGAGAACTACGACTTCTCGGGGACCGACCTCTGCCTGATGTCGGCCGGCGGCGCGGTGTCGAAGGAATGGTCGCCGAAGATCGGCGCGCAAGGCTGCGTCGTGATCGACAATTCCTCGGCCTGGCGCATGGACCCCGACGTGCCGCTGGTCGTGCCGGAGGTCAACGCCGACGCCGCCAAGGGCTACGGCAAAAAGAACATCATCGCCAACCCGAACTGCTCGACCGCGCAACTCGTCGTCGCGCTGAAGCCGCTGCACGACCGTGCGCGCATCAAGCGGGTCGTCGTCTCGACCTATCAGTCGGTGTCGGGCGCCGGTAAGGCGGCGATGGACGAGCTGTTCTCGCAAACGCGCGCGGTGTTCGTCTCCGACCCGATCGAGACGAAGACGTTCCCCAAGCGCATCGCCTTCAACGTCATTCCGCAGATCGACGTCTTCATGGAGGACGGTGCGACCAAGGAAGAGTGGAAGATGGTGGTCGAGACCAAGAAGATCCTCGATCCCAAGATCAAGCTGATCGCGACCTGCGTGCGCGTGCCGGTTTTCATCAGCCACTCGGAATCGGTCAACATCGAGTTCGAGCGACCGATCACCGCCGACGAGGCGCGCGAGATCCTCAGCGCCGCTCCGGGCTGTCTGGTGATCGACCGCCGCGAACCGGGCGGCTACATCACGCCGCATGAGGCGGCGGGCGAGGACGCGACCTACATTTCGCGCATCCGCGAGGACCCGACGGTCGAGAATGGCCTGGCCCTTTGGTGCGTCTCCGACAATCTGCGCAAGGGCGCTGCGCTCAACGCGGTGCAGATCGCCGAAGTGCTGGTCAATCGCGGCTGGCTGAAGCCGAAGCAGAAGGTCGCCTGAGGCCCGCGCCGGCGAGCGTAAGACGGGCTTGGCGGCGCAGGCTTGGCGTCGCCCGCCTCATTTCTGCTAGAGTGCGCCGCGAAACTCAGCCTTTCACCTGGTCCAAGCTATGGCGCCCGCATCGGAACACCGACTCCTGACGTCGCCGCGCATCTTCATCGTCGGCATGGCGACGTTCCTCATCCTGGTCGGGTTCGTCGTTCTCATCCTCTACAAGCAGATTCTCCTCGCATTCTCGGCCAATCCGGGACTGAACGGGCTGATTGTCGCCGTGCTGGCGATCGGCGCGCTGTTCGCCTTCCGCCAGGTGTTTCGGCTGTTCCGCGAAATCCGCTGGGTCAATTCGCTGGCCCAGTCGGTCGCGGGGGCGCGAATCGTCGAACCGCGCTTGCTCGGGCCGATGGCGACCCTGATCAACGCCGGGGCGGGCGAGCGGGGCGTGTCGACCACCACGTCGCGCGCGATTCTCGATTCGGTCGGCGCCCGGCTCGACGAGGGGCGAGAGCTCAATCGCTATCTGGTCGGCCTGCTGGTCTTCCTTGGTCTGCTCGGCACCTTCTGGGGCCTGCTCGAGACCGTCCATTCGATCAGCGGCGTCATCGACAGCATGAAGACCGGCGGCGACGTGGCGACGATGTTCGACGACCTCAAGGCCGGCCTGTCGCTGCCGATCGCGGGCATGAGCGTGTCGTTCACCTCGTCGCTGTTCGGCCTCTCCGGCTCGCTGATTCTTGGCTTTCTCGACCTGCAGGCGGGGCAGGCGCAGAATCGTTTCTACACGGAGCTCGAGGATTTCCTCGCAGCCCATGTCGAGCGGAACCCGCCGCCGGCGGCGGCTCTGCCCTACGAGCGGGCGACTGGCGAAGTCTACGACCAGCGCCGCAGCGCCGCGGCGATGGCGAGCCTCGCCGAAGGCATCCAGTCGCTGGTCGGCCACATGCGCCAGGAGCAGCAGCAGATCCGCGACTGGGTCAACGCGCAGGCCGCGCAGCAGGACGACATCCGCAAGCTGCTCAAGCGCTTGACCAGCGAACGCGAGACGCACTGAGACTGCGCCAAACGGGAGACCAGCCATGGCGTTGTCGCACAGGCGCCGCTTCGAAAGCGTGAATTACTGGCCAGGCTTCGTCGACGCGTTGTCGACGATGCTGCTGGTCATCATTTTCCTGCTGTCGGTGTTCATGCTCTCCCAGTTCTTCCTGTCGCGCGAAGTGACCAGCAAGGACACCGCGCTGCAGAAGCTCAACCAGCAGATCGAGGAGCTGACTAGCCTGCTGGCGCTCGAGCGGTCGCAGAAGAGCGAGGATCAGACCAAGATCGCCGCGCTGACCGCCACGCTGGAGTCGTCGCAGGGCGAGCGCCAGAAGCTGCTCGACGCCGCCGCCGAGGGCGGGGCGGGGGCCGAGGTCGAGCGCAGTCAGGCGACCGCCGCCGTCAACGCGCTCGACTCCCAACGCCAGATTTCCGCCAAGGCGCTCGCCCAGGTCGACATTCTCAACCAGCAGATCTCGGCGCTGCGCAAGCAGCTCGCAGCGATCCAGGAGGCGCTCGAAGCCTCCGAATCCTCGGGCCGCGAGGCGCAGGCCAAGATCGCCGACCTCGGCCAGCGGCTCAATGTCGCGCTGGCGCAGAAGGTGCAGGAGCTCGCGCGCTACCGCTCCGACTTCTTCGGCCGCCTGCGTCAGATTCTGGGCTCGCGTCCCGACATCCGCGTCGTCGGCGACCGCTTCGTGTTCGAGTCGTCGGTGCTGTTCGATTCCGCCAAGGCCGAAATCAGCCAGGCGGGCAAGCAGTCGCTCGACTCGCTCGCTTCCGCCCTGCTCGATCTCGAGCGCGAGATCCCGCCAGACATTCCATGGATCCTGCGGGTCGACGGCCACACGGACTCGAACGCGATCACCGGCGGACCGTTCAAATCGAATTGGGAACTGTCGGCGGCGCGCGCGATCGCGGTCGTACAATACCTGATCTCGAAGGGGATCGAGCCGAATCGGCTGGCCGCCGCCGGATTCGGCGAGTTTCAGCCGATCGATCCGGGAACCGACGCCGAAGCGATGGCCCACAACCGCCGCATCGAGCTGAAGCTGACCGAGCGGTGAAGGCGAAGCCGCGCCGCGGCAACGCGTCGCGCGTCGGCCGGCCTTCGAACGCGGTCCGCGCCGACGTCCGCGACCCGGTCGCGACGCCGGGCCGCAGGGTCAGTTTGCAGAATTGCGCGTAGCCTCGCAACGCAACCCGCCGGCGCAGACTCGCGCCGCATGCCGTTCATGCGCCTGACGACGGGTCATACGGGAGGCTCGCATGACGTCTCGATTCACGCTCGCTGTCGGCGCTGCGACAGCGCTGGCCACATTGCTTTTCGTCGCCCCGGCGATGGATCTGCTGCCCGGCGAAGCCTGCGCCGCGCAGGCGGCGAAGCCTGGCGTCAGTTTCGCCGAGGACGTCCTGCCGCTGCTCAAGTTCAAGTGCTCGAAGTGCCACCAGCCCGATGGCGAAGGCTACGAGAAGAGCGGCTTCGACATTTCGTCCTACGACACGGTTATGAAGGGCACCAAGTTCGGCGCGATGATCATCGCCGGCGATCCCGACGCCAGCAGCCTGATGCGCATGCTCGACTGGGGCGTTTCCCCCGACATCCGCATGCCGCACGGCAAGAAGCAATTGTCGACCTGCGACCGCGACCTGATCCGAACCTGGATCTTTGAAGGGGCGAAGGACAACTGAGCCGCCGCCGCGCCCAACGGGCGCGGCCCCGTCAGGCGCCGTCAGGCGGCGTTCGCATGCGCGACCGCGTCGAGCGCGGCTCGGGCGTCCTCAGGCAAAGCCAAATCAGCCACGGCGAGATTCTCGCGCAGGTGGGCACGCGACGAAGTGCCGGGGATCAGCAGGATGTTTGGCGCGCGAGCGAGCAGCCAGGCGAGCGCGACCTGCAGCGGCGTCGCGCCGAGACGCAGCGCGACGTCGGAGAGGACCGACGACTGCAGCGGCGTGAATCCGCCAAGCGGGAAAAACGGCACATAGGCGGTTCCTGCGCGGGCGAGTTCGTCGATCAGCGCGTCGTCGCCCCGATGCGCGACGTTGTACTGGTTCTGCACGCAGACGATGTCGCAGATCTTGCGTCCTTCGGCGATCTGGGTCGGCGTGACGTTGCTCAAGCCGACGTGGCGCACCAGGCCCTGGCGTTGCAGCTCGGCCACAACCGTCAGCGGCGCTTCGATCGAGCCCTCGACCGGTCCGTGAACGCCGAACGCGCGAAAGTTGACGACTTCGAGCGCCTCCAGGCCAAGGTTGCGCAGGTTGTCGTGCACGGCCTGGATCAGCTCCCCGCGCGAGAGCGCCGGCAGCCAGGACGCGTCCGCGCCGCGCCGGGCGCCGATTTTGGTGACGATGACGAGGTCGTCAGGGTAGGGGCTGAGCGCCTCGCGGACGACCTGATTGGTGACGTGGGGCCCGTAGAAATCGCTGGTGTCGATGTGATTGACGCCGGCGGCGATCGCTTCGCGCAGCACCGCGATCGCCGCGCCGCGATCCCTGGGTGGACCGAATACGCCGGGTCCGGCGAGCTGCATGGCGCCGTAGCCGAGCCGCTTGACCATGCGGTGGCCGAGCTTGAACGCCCCGGCCTTGTCGATGTTGGACATGATCTGTCTCCTTTGCCGAAGTCCCCAAGCTAGGGTTTGCTCCTTCGCGCGATAATCAGGCATGATCAAGACAGGTTGTGCGGAAGAGCGAACAATGAAGGTCGATCTGAGCCATCTCAACGCCTTCGTCGCGGTGGCGCGCGCCAAGGGCTTCCGCGAGGGCGCGCGGTCGAACGGCGTCAGCGCTTCCAGCCTGAGCGAGGCGGTGCGCCGGCTGGAGTCGGACCTCGGCGTCCGGTTGCTCAACCGCACCACGCGCAGCGTCGCGCCGACCGAAGCGGGGGAGCGCCTGCTCGAGCGGCTCGGTTCAGCGCTCGCTGAGGTCGAGGCGGCGCTCGACGGGGTCAAGGGGCTCGGCGATCGCCCGGCCGGAACGCTGCGGCTCAACGCGCCGATCAGCGCGGTGCGGCTGGTGCTGCCGCGCGTCCTGCCGCCGTTTCTCACCGCCTATCCCGAGATCACGGTCGAGGTGATCGCCGAGGACGCGTTCGTCGACCTGTTGGCGGCCGGCTGCGACGCCGGCATCCGCTATGACGAAAGGCTCGAGCAGGACATGATCGCGGCGCCAATCGGGCCGCGCGTCCAGCGCTTCGCCGCCGCCGCCGCTCCCGCCTACCTTGCCCGCCGCGGCCGGCCAATCCACCCACGCGACCTGCTCGGTCACGCCTGTCTGCGCGGCCGCTTTCCTGGCCGGGCGACGCTGGCGTGGGAATTCGAGCGCGACGGCGAGATCCTTCGCGTCGACCCGACGGGCCCGTTGCTCGCCCAACTCGGCGGCGGCGCCGATTTGCTGGTCGACGCCGCAATCGCCGGCGTCGGGGTCGTCTATCATTTCGAGGACTGGCTGCGGCCGCATTTCGAGCGCGGCGCCCTCGAGCCGATCCTCGAAGACTGGTGGTCGCGATTCTCCGGCCCGTTCCTCTACTACCCCGGACGTCGGCTCGTGCCCGCGCCGCTGAGAGCGTTCGTCGATTTCGTCAAGGCGATGGGGCCGCCGACGTGATCGCTGCCGACGCGCGCCGCCGCGGCCGGGACGGGGTCCGCGAACGCTTCGCTCGTCGTCACGCGACGGGCGAATGCTGTGAGCCGCTCGAGCGACCGGGTCGCGTGTCGACGGCGGCGTCGCCGTCTGAAACGCACCATCCCGCCGCGTTGAACTTGACGAACTTGGGGATCGCGACGCTTCGCCATCCCGGGTCCCAATCGCCCGGCGGCGCCGTTGCGCTCGTCCGCCGGTAAAGCACCCGACTCGTCCCTCGCTCTGGGGCGATCACGAAGTCGCTGGCGTCCATGTCTTGACTCCTGTCCCGCAATGCTGATTCGGAGCCGTCAAAACGCTACCCCCGAAAGTCATTCGCCGCAGCATATTCAGTCGAACGCGCCGCTCCTTTGCGTCAGCATCGGCGTCGCCCTTGCGCCGGCCGGGCGGGCGGGCCAGAGTTTGGCGATGATCCCTCGCCGCCGCCGCGGTTTGCTCTTCCCGCTGCTCTTTGCCGTGCTCCTCGCCTTTGTCGACGCGGCCGCCGCGCAGTCGCGGCTCGACGATATCCTCGCGCACGGCGTCATCAGGGTCGGCACCACCGGCGACTATCCACCGTTCACCATGCGGGCGGAGGACGGCAGCTACGCGGGCCTCGACATCGACGCGGCTCTGGCGCTCGGGACGACGCTCGGGGTCAAGGTCGAATTCGTGCCAACGCGCTGGGCGGATCTCACGCGCGATCTTGCGGCGGGAGATTTCGACATCGGAATGGGCGGCGTTTCCGTGACGCTCGAGCGCCAGAAGACGGCGTTCTTCTCCGCGCCGTACCTGCGCGACGGCAAGACGCCGATCGCGCGCTGCGCGGACAAGGACAAGTTCGGCGATCTCGCCGCGATCGACCGGCCGGAGGTGACGGTGATCGTCAATCCCGGCGGGACCAACGAGAAGTTCGATCGCGCCCATCTCAAGGCCGCGCGCATCGACGTCTGGCGCGACAATCTCTCCATCTTCGACGCGCTCGCCAAGGGCGACGGCGACCTGATGATCACCGACGCGACCGAGACGCTCTATCAGCAGAAGCTGCATCCCGGCGTTCTGTGCGCGATCCATCCCGACGCGCCGTTCGACTTTTCGGAAAAGGCCTACCTGATGCCGCGCGACGTCGCTCTGAAGGCGTTCGTCGACCAGTGGCTCCACCTCAGCGACGCGACCGGCGCCCTGGCGGCAGCCAGGGCGCGGTGGCTGCAGTGAGCGCCGCGGCGGGCGCTGGGACTCTCGCGCCGGGCTCGACTTTTCGAGCGCGGCGGGTCTAGGAAGCGGCGACGCCGATCCATCGTCGGGAGAGACTGTCGCCATGAGCCCGCAAAACCCAGCCGCAATCCAGGTCGCCGGCCAAGCCGGGCGGCTGCTGATGAAACTGCGCGCCGAGCGCCCGCTCGTACAGGCGATCACCAATTACGTTTCGATGGACGTAGCGGCGAACGCGCTGTTGGCGATCGGAGCCTCGCCGGCGATGGTCCACGCACCCGAGGAGGTCGAGGACTTCGTCGCGATCGCCAACGCGCTGGTCGTCAACATCGGCACCCTGTCGACCGACTGGGTCGTCGGCATGGAGAAAGCGGCGAAGGCCGCCGGCGGGCTCGGCAAGCCGTGGGTTCTCGATCCGGTCGGCGTCGGCGCGACGCGTTTTCGCGACGAGACGACGCGCCGCCTGCTGGCGCTGAGGCCGACGATCGTGCGCGGCAATGCTTCCGAGATCATGGCCTCGGCGCGCGCGGCGGGTTTGAGCGAGGAGGCGGTGAAGCCCAAGGGCGTCGACAGCGCGCACGGAACCGAGGCGGCGCGCGCCCCGGCGATCGCGCTCGCCCGCCATCAGAATTGCGTCGTCGCCGCCACCGGCCCCGTCGATCTCGTCACCGACGGCGAGCGCGTCGTCGAGATCGCCAACGGCTCGCCGCTGATGGCCAAGGTCACCGCGCTCGGCTGCGCGCTGTCGGCGATCGTCGCCGGTTTTGCCGCAGTCGAGCGCGATCCGTTTGTCGCGACCGCGGCGGCGATCGGGGTCTATGGCGTCGTCGGCGAGATCGCCGCCGAGAAGGCCGCGCGTCCGGGCGGCTTCCGTGTCGCCTTCATCGACGCGCTCGACGCGGTCTCGGCCGAGGAGATCGCGAGGCGGGTGAGAGCGCGTTGAATGGCCCTTGCGCTCGCCAGCCTGCGCCTCTGCCTGGTCACCGATCGCGGCCTCGCGCGAGGGCGTAGCGTGATCGACCTCGCGCTCGCCGCGGCGCGGGGCGGCGCGACGATGGTGCAATTGCGCGAGAAGGCGGCGACGACGCGCGCCTTCGTCGAAGCGGCGCGCGCCTTGAAAGCTGCGCTCGCGCCGCTCGGCGTTCCGCTGATCGTCAACGACCGCCTCGACATCGCGCTGGCCGTCGACGCCGACGGGCTGCATGTCGGCCAGAGCGACATGCCGGTCGCCGAGGCGCGGCGACTGATGGGGCCCGACAAGGTCGTCGGCCTGTCGATCGAGGCGATTGAGCAGGCGACGCGCCCCGACGCCGAAGCGGCCGACTATCTCGGCGTCGGGCCGATCTATGCGCAGCAGACCAAGCGCGACGCGGCGGTCCCGCTCGGCCTCGACGGCCTCGCACGCATTCGGGGCCTGACGCGGAAGCCGATCGTCGCCATCGGCGGCCTGACGCCTGAGAACAGCGCGCCCGCGCTGGCGGCGGGCGCCGACGGCCTCGCCGTCGTCTCGGCGATCGTCGCCGCCGACGATCCCGAAGCTGCGGCGCGGGGCTTCATGGCGCTGTTCGGTTGAGCGGGCCTCGCCGCCCCGCCATTCCGCGGCAAGGGGACAAGCGATGAAGATATCGATCATCGGCATGGGGGCGGTCGGGACGGAAGTGGTGGGCTTCCTGCTCAACGCGGGCCTGGCGAGCGAAATCGTCGTCGTCGACAGCCCGGCGAACAAGGCGCAGGCCGAGATCTGGGATTTTTCCCACGTCACCTCGTTCATCTACGCGCAGAACCCGCGGCTCTGCGCGGGCGACTACGTCGACGCCGCCGGCAGCGACATTGTCGTCGTCACCGCCGGCGCGCAACTCAAGGCGGGCGAGACGCGCGATTCGCTCGCCGGCGTGAACAGCCGCGTCATTCGCGGGATCATCGCCGATGTGGAGCGTTCGTCGCCGGGTGCGATCGTGCTGATGGTGACGAACCCGGTCGACCTGATGGCCCAGGCGGCGCTGCGTTTCTCCTCCTATCCCAAGCAGCGCGTCATCAGCCTCGGCACGATCGTCGACACCGCGCGCTTCATGCGCATCGTCAGCGATCACGTGGCGATCGATCCGAAGAACATCTTCGGCTATGTGATTGGCGACCACAGCCAGACCGGCTTCATTCCCTGGAGCCTTTGCAACGTCTGCGGGCTCGACGTCGACGCTTATTGCGAGCTGAACGGCTTGCCGCCGCTCGACCGCGCAGCGGTGCGCGAGCGCGTGCTGCAGATCGGGCTCGACATCTTCGCCGGCAAGGGCAACACCAACCACGGCATCGCCGCGAGCGTGTACCGCATCGTCCGCGCGATCGCCGGCAACGAGCGCTCGGTGCTGCCGGTCGGGACGATGCTGGAGGGCGAATACGGCGTCAGCGGCGTGGTGATGAGCGTGCCCTGCGTGATCGACCGCACGGGCGTGCAGCGCATCATCGCCTGCCGCTTCACCCCCGAGGAGGACGAAGCCTTCCGCGCCTCCTACCGGCACAAACTGACGCTGTTGGCCGAGGCCGGGCTCGGGGACTGAGCCGGCGGGCGGGACGCGGCAGGTTCGTTACGCGCAAGAAGCTTTTCAAGGCGTTAGGCGCCATTTTGTGGGCTTTCGGCGAGCGCCGCTTCGTCCGTCTCCGGCAGTGGGCCGGCGTGGGTCAGCGCCAGCGGCGGGGCCGGGGCGGCGAGGGGCGGCGGCGAGGGCGCCGCCGGCTCGGGCGCGGCGAGAGCGGCCGCCAGGCCGTGGTAGCGGTCGAGCGCGGCCACGACCTTGAGGTATTGGGATACCGCTTTGACGTCGCCGCGCTCGATCGCCGCGTCGGCGGTCATCAGCGCCTTTTCGATCCGCGCGACCTGGAGATGAACGTAGCGCTGCGGCGCATCGAGCCGCCGCGCTGCGATCGCCATGTCGACTTCGCGCCGCACGGTCGTCATGGGAAGGCCGGTCTCGCGGACGATCGCCTCGTAGGAATGGCCGCTGACGATGAGGTCGAACAGACTTTGCCGGCGCTCGGCGGTCGCCAGCCGCCGTCCGCGCGCCTCGTCGCGCTGGCGCCGGCGTTTGGAGGGGACGGGGGCGTCGGGCATGAGAGAGGTCCGCTTAAGGCTCGGTGGAGAGGAGCGGGAATTATACCCGTGATTCTGATTTGCAGAAAGAAATTGATTCGTGAGGCGCGGGTTTTCGGACTCGCCAGCGCGGAGGTTTGTGGCTGTCGGGGCTCGATCTGATGGCTGCCTTGGGCGGGGAGCGGCCGCTGTGCGCGGATTGCCAGGAAGGTGGCTTTGCGCCCAATATAGTCGTTCAGCCGATTGTCGGTGCTCCTCCGAAGCAGACACTCAGGTGACGGGCCGGATCGATTCCGCGGTGGACTGCGGACGTTCATCCGGCGACCCGAATTGAATCGTCGAACATACGGTCTGCGACTTTCGCCGAGAGTGGACCTTGCCGACCGATTGAAGCTGAAAATACCTTTCGTGCTTGAAAACAGAAAGGAAAACGGCGTGCCTGGGACGATCTACGACGGGCTCGGAGAGGGGTATGCGCTCCGTCGCCGGCCGGATTCACGCATCGCGTCAGCAATTGTTTCGGCGCTTTCCGACGCGCGCACTGTTGTCAACGTGGGCGCGGGAACGGGCTCGTATGAACCAACCGACCGGATTGTCCACGCCGTAGAACCCTCAGAAGTGATGATTGGCCAGAGACCTGCGGGCGCGGCGCCGTGCGTACTCGGATCGGCTGAGTCGCTGCCGTTTGGAACCGGCGCGTTCGACGCTGCTATGGCCATACTGACAATACATCACTGGTCAGATTGGCGGCGGGGCCTGAGAGAAATGCGCCGCGTTGCACGGCGTCGCATCGTACTCGTCACGTTCGACGCCGAGGCTTCAGGTTTCTGGCTCACGCGCGACTATTTCCCGGAGTTGATGACCCTCGATCGCCAGATCATGCCAAAGCTCAGCGAGTTGGCGGAGGAACTCATCATCCGCCGGCTTCTCCCCGCCGAGCGGGAAGAAGGGACGCGGCTCACTCCGCCGCCTTGACCTCGCCGGTCAGCGCGGCGGCGCCGGTTTCGAACTGGAGGCGCGCGAGGCGGGCGTAAAG
>Ga0182030_10005726_pt1 | contig 26323 bp, 18 predicted proteins | sample 812S3MmetaG_FD_121299 | JGI IMG/M metagenome (GOLD analysis project Ga0182030, IMG submission 121299) | Permafrost microbial communities from Stordalen Mire, Sweden - 812S3M metaG (Illumina Assembly) | ecosystem: Environmental > Terrestrial > Soil > Wetlands > Permafrost | place: Sweden...
CGAAATCCAGAGTGCGGATTGTGAGCGGAGCCACCGGGCGCATGAAAGTGGTGGAAGTGACAGGAGTAGGCCAGGAGGAGCTGGAAAAGCTGGCTGCGGGCTGGGTTTGGACGGGCTAGCTAGCTGGTCCGGGCCTCAAAATTCTGAAATCTTTGTGGTGGAATCGGATATTAAGGGTCTTATAATGGAAATATGCAACTGACACGGGCCGCGGATTACGCGGTGCGGGTGATGATTCACATGGCCGGTCTGCCGCCAGGCACACGGGCAAGCCGCTCGGAGTTGGCGGAGGCAGTCGAATGTCCGGAACAGTTCCTGTCCAAGGTGCTGCAAAGCCTGACCCGCGGCGGCCTGGTGATGTCACACCGGGGAAACACGGGCGGGTTTGAACTGCCCGGTGGGTATAGACAGGCGACACTCCTGGATGTTGTGGAAGCGATCGAAGGCCGAATCCGTCTGAATGTCTGCCTGAGTTCGGAACACTCCTGCGCGCGGCAGGTCTGGTGTCCGGCGCACGAGGTGTGGGCGGAAGCGCAGGCTTCGCTGGTGACGGTTCTCAAGAAGAGCACCGTTGGCGATCTGGCCGAGCGGGCGCGCACCAGAAAACAGTCCGTCATGGTTACGATTTGAAGTGCGCGTGGAAGCCGAACCGGATGGACGCGCTAGCCTAGTTTTCGTCGCGGCTGCCACGGAGCAGTCCAGCTTTTTCGCGAGGGCGAGTTTCCGGCGGCCAGACTGAGGCTGCGCCGCGCCTTCCAGCGCAACCACAGAGCAGACAGTGCGACCATCAGCAAAATCACCACGAGGGTGGCCAGGGCCGACAATGGAACGGACAAGGTGCGTTTGATCGGCCTCACCCAGGTTCCATAAACCAGCATCACGTGGACCCAGTAAACCATCAGGGAATTCTTTCCCAGGCACTGCATCCAGCTCCAACGCGGACCGGCGGCAAACTCGGTCCAGAGATACGATCCCGCCAGCAGAAGCAGCGCAATGCCGGTGCGAATGAAAATCAGCGTCGGGTTATCGGTCCAAAAGTTGGACTTGGGGAAGATGGAGTAAGGAATGTTCGAGAAATACTGGGCGACGAACACTACCGTGAACCCGATCAGCACGGCCCATTGCATCACGCGTTCCATGCGCTCCGCCGCGCTTTGCCGCACCACGGCGCCGGCGGCCAGGCCAAAGCCCAGGTAAGCGGCGCAAGGAAAAAAGGCGAAGCGGCCCCGGCCGCTGCTGCTGCTCGCCGCCAGATACTCACGGATCAGGGCAGGCGTGGAGCCCCAATCGAGGTTGGCCACCAATGGAGCGAGGCCAGCGATCACGGCGGCGGCTGCCACCGCGACCCGCAGGCGGCCGTTGTGGCGGAACAGGGACGCCGCCGAAAACACCAGCATGGAGAGACCCATGCAGTTCAGGATATCGACCTTGGTCAGCTCCGAGACCTGCCCATTGGGAAAGCTGGCGGCCCAGTTGGTGAACCGGAAGAGGAGCGCGATACCGAAAATATAAGCGGCATGGCGCAGCGAAATGAGCCACCGGTTGAGCGGCGGAATATCGCGGCGCTCCAGGCTGTCCATTTGGAAAGCCATGGTCATGCCCGCCATAAACAGGAACAGCGGAGCCGCAAGCCCACCGATGAATTGCGACAGAACGTAGGGGCCGCCGTCGCGCACATCCATGCGCGTCAGCGAATTGAAGACGTGACACTGGATCATGATGACGACGGCGAGCCCGCGCATCCAATCCAGGAAAGGAAATCGTTTCACAAGAAAGTGCGTCCCAGATACGACTTCCATATGGTAACCGAATTGGGGCCGGCGATTTCGAGATGAGATCCGGTGCCGACCCAGATAGGTTCATTCGCCGGATGATCCCGTCAGGCAAGCATCGCGCGGGCGGAACCGCCCACGCCACCACCCACCTTATTGAGTGATGTTGACGTACACGGGCGGGCTCTGCACTCCGCCGACTGTCACCACCACCGGCTGTTTGCCCGTCGCCACCGAGGCCGGCACCTGGTAGTTGATCTGCAGCACGCTTACCGACCAGGTGGGGACACCGATATAGCTGGGGACCGCTGTTACTCCGCCGATGGTTACCGTGACGGCTTGCGACGGGATTGTCGAACTGTTGCGGGGAGCTGCTCCATCGGCAATCGCAGGACGCAGCGATCCGACGCCGGTGACGTAGAGCGACAGCGTCTGGCCGTGGGCGCCGGTGTTGGACGGATTCGCGAAGCCGTCCGGTGTGGCAAAGACTCCCGGCGCGGCCGTGCCTACCTGGAAATTGTAGGTCACGTTCGCATACGGATTGCCTATGGTCAGGGTGGCGAGGCCGGCTGGAATCTCATAGGGAATCTGCAGGTTCACCTGAGTGGGCGAAACGTAATACAGATACGCCGGGTAAGCATTGTTGGGATTATTGGCGGGGCTCACCGACGCTTCGCACCCAGCAAGATACATGGTCAACGGCAATGCGCCGGCGGACTGCGCGAAATCGCCCATCGCCGTACCGTAAACGCTGACAATCTCACCCGGTGCGAAGATCTGCTGTCCCGAGGCCGCATTACTGATTCCGGCCACGGAGAGTTGCGGTTCGAAACCCTGGAATGGGATCGAGAACTGCTGTGACCACGGCGCGCCGCCGGCGTCCACGCCGCTGATAGTGAAGGGAACGTTGGCCGGCACGTTCAAGCCGGATAAACTGATGGGAGCGGAAATCGATTGGTTGGCAGCTATGTTTCCGTTTCCGAAAAGGCTTCCAATGCTCGAGGAATCATCCGCGCCATTGATCTTCAGGCCGGTCAAGGTGGTGGCAATGGTCGATTCGTCCGTCAAGGTGAGAGTGAAGTTCCAGGCGTTGGATGGCTGTTCAAAAACCACTTCCGTGTTCCCGTAAATTCCCGGTCCGGCGGTCTGGCTCACCGAGACCGCAACCACCGAACTGGTGGGCGCCGCGGTGGTCCACTGGTGAACAAAATTGTAGGCGTTGAGCGAGCCTAGACCACTGGCCAGGTCGTAATTCGGAAGCGCGCTATAGCCCATTGTTCCCGCGCTGCAATTGGGAGATCCGGCGACGCAAGCCACTGCATTGTTGCCCGCGGTCACATCGTGAAAAACGCCGGAGGTGCCCGCCAGGCGGTACAGAGTGGGGTTGATATTGGCCACGCCGGGCTGGCTCTGTGCGCCGGTGGAAACCAGGTATTGGTTGAGCAGCGTGACAATCCCCGCCAGGCAGGGGGCGGCCACGGAGGTTCCGCCAAAGTATTCCACGGCCCCGTCCGTATAGACGTACGTGGCATCGTGAGCGTTCGAAGCGTTGAACGCGACATCCGGAACGTCGCGCATGCCATCACTCGGGACGCCCAAGCCGGTTTGCCAGACGGGCTTGAAAAACACCTGGCTGGCGCCGCCGCCGCCGGCGGCAATGGCCCCGACGGCCGCGGAATCGTTCCACACCTTCTCCGGAATGTATGAGAGCGCCGACGCGCTGTTCGCGTTATTCGAGCTGCTCCAGTAGGTGACCCCCTGTTCGTTGAATTCGGTGCCGCCCACCGAGGTGACTTCCGGAATGCTGCCCGGGGCGTCCACCGCCAGGCCATCCTGCGCGACAACGGCGCCCGGATCCTCGCAGTCGGCCGCACCGTTATCGCCGGCCGCGGCCATCCACGTGATGCCTTCGGCATTGGCCTGCTGGGCGGCGCTTTGATAAGTGGGCAGATCCACCAGGTCGCCATATTCGCAGCCGCCATAGCTCATGCTGATGACTTTCGCCAGATCCTGATCAATCGCGTAGAAAAGTGAATCAAAAACGTCCGGGGCGTATACGAAGATGATGCTGGCGTTGCGCGCCACCGCTCCCGACCATTCAATATCCAGGTCGGATTCCGACAGATCGCCGGATTGAATCTGATATCCCGGATTGATTTGGCCCTTCACCAGCGTGGTCGTTAGATTGATTGCCGGCAGATTGAACGCGGAGCGGAACCTCGTAATATCGGACGTGTAAATCTGCGTCTGCCCGACAATCACCAGACTCTGCCCGGCGCCATTGATGGCGGGGGTGGCGCTGTACAAAGGAGCCACATTATAAATTGTGGCGAAATCGTCGGGCACTACATAGTGCGTGCCGCCGGAGGTCAATTGCGGACTTACCTTGCGTAAGTTCTTGGGCTTCAGCCGAAAATCGTTGAGTCCGCGGATGCTGCTCACCATGCCGGCGAAGGCGGCGGGCAGCGCGGGATTGGTCGCGTTGGCATAATGCGTTTCGCCCGCGACGTTGTAGCGGTGAATGTCAGCGTGCAAGCCGTTCTGAACCTGCTGCGCGGTGCCACTGAACGTGATGAAGGTGCGGCTGCGGGCCGTCAACTGAACCGAAAAACCTTGGGACTGGAGCCACGAAGTCACCTGGGCGATATCGCCGGGACCGGGGCCAAACTGATCGGCAAACTGCTCCGGAGTCAACCATTTGTGAAATTGCGGGGATGCCGGGTTCTGCTGGCCGGCCAGAAGCTGGTTGAGGCTCTGCTGCTGGGCAGCCGATGGCTTGAAGTGAAGGGTGATGGTGGGTAAAGCGAACGAGGCAGCCACCGGGCCCTGGTCATATTGCGGCTTGGCCTTGGCATGAATATGACCGGGCAGAATGACACTCCGGCTATTGTCGATGGGGGCCGTGATGCGGTCTTGCTGGGCACATAAACTAAAAAAGGGCAGGCAGGGAATTGCGGTCCGAAGCGCCAACAGGGCGAGCTTTCGCGTGATGGTTTGAGATGGCACCATATCATAGTGTGACGAAGCGCATCGACGGGACGTTGCATTTCAGTTTGAGGCGTCTGTTTTCTTACAAAGCTGGCTTCTGAGAACACCGGATGACCGGAGCTAAGCCCCCAGGCGCTTCTTCAATTCGGCAACGCGTTCGCGCGCCACTTGCAGTTCGGTAGCTTTGGCGTCCTTTAAGCGCACCAGCACGCGGCCGCCAAACCAGTTGTCCATTTCCCTGACCCAAGCCAGATTCACCAGAGTGGAGCGGTGAATCCGGCAGAAGGAGCGCGGGCTGAGCTTCTGTTCGAGATCGGAGACGGTGTAATCCACCGCGTAATTCTTTGCCTCAGTGGCGGCGTATGTTAGTTTGTCGTGCGCAAAAAAATAGGCCACCTGGGAAAGCTCCAGAATCTGGATGCGCTCTCCCAGGCGCGAAGCGATGCGTTCGGGGTAGCCGCCCGTGGTCAACTGCGCCATGAGCGCTTTCCAATCAGGCGGCGGGGCGGGAGTTGAGCGCAGGCGTTCCATTTTATCCAGCGCGCGAACCAGGTGACGTTCCTCGATGGGCTTGAGCAGATAATCCACGGAATTCACGGCAAAGGCCTGGAGCGCATACTGATCATAAGCGGTGGTGAAGACCACCATCGGTTGCGGGTTCAGCATGGTGAGCATTTCGAAGCCAGTCATGCCGGGCATCTGAATATCGAGAAAGAGCACGTCCACCGTTATGGAGGAAAGCGCCGCCAGGGCGTCCACCGGGTCACTCGATCCGCCCACCACTTCCACGCGGCCAGTCTCCCGCAGCATGCGGCTGAGGCGCTTGACGGCCAGCGGTTCGTCATCCACCAGGAAGGCGCGGATCATGCGAGCATCTTTCCCGCCGGAAGGCTCACAGAAGCTACCGTGCGGCCGTCGCGGCGTTCCATCTGAAGGCGGCCGGCGCCATCGAACAAAGCGGCCAGACGCTCCTGCAGATTCTCCAGTCCGTGGCCGCGTTGGAACGGCGCGGCCGGGAAGCCGGGACCGTCGTCGCTCACTTCCAGGATCAGGCGGTCGCCATCCAGGCGCGCGGTGAAGCGGACTTCCCCGCCCTGACGGCTGACGGCGACGGCATGTTTAATGCTGTTTTCCACCAGGGTCTGGACGGAGAGCGGCGGGACATCCAGGTCTGCCAGCGCCTCGGGGGATTCCACGCTATAGCGCAGCCGGCCGCCGAATCGCGTCTTCTCGATTTCGAGGTAATCCTGCACGATGTGCGTCTCCTGCCGCAAGGAGACCAGACTGCGCGCGTTGCTATCGAGCGAGTAGCGCAGCAGCGAAGCCAGGCGTTCGACGGTGCGTTCGGCAGCTTGCGGATCATCGCGGATCAAAGCGCTGATGGAGTTGAGGGTATTAAAAAGAAAGTGTGGGTGGATGCGCGATTCGAGCGACGAAAGGCGCGCCTCCGTGGCCAACTGGCGGGAGCGCTCTTCGGCCAAGCGGCGGTTCTGGAGTTCCTGGGTAACGGACTGGAGCCGGTGGGAGAACGTCTCAAAAACGGTAACCGCGGCGCCGATCAGGATGGTGAGAAAGATGGCGATGCGCGCGCCGCCAACCAGTTCGGGGACGAACTCCGCTTTGGTCGACCAGGCCAGAGCGAGGAAAATCAGATTGGCAGCCAGGGAGCCGACCACCGCCAGCACGGCCAGCGTGACCAAAATGACGGTCACCGACCAGACTCTGGAGAAGCCGTGAAGCCAGTGGCCCACGTGATCCATCACGTAGAACGCCAGCGATCCGATGCAAAACGAATAGACCAGGCAGAACCGGAAATGAATCTCCAGGGTGTGGAGGTTAGAACCGGGCGTGAAGATCTGGAGCAGGACAGTGGGGATCACCGCTCCCGCGGTGTTGACAATGATCGCCAGCCGAAGCCCGCGCAGGCTCTTCATACCAACTATGGTAGATGGTGCGGCGCGACCTGCAGCGGCGATCCGACGAAAAGGTGAGCGACCCGATGAACGGTATCAGGGCCTGGATGAACGGTCAGGCCGGGCCGAGGCGGCGGAACCGCAACGCTCGTGAAACCAGCCGGGCGTCGACAAGCAGGCATCCCCGCGGCACGGAGTGGATTCGCCGCGGGCTGCGTGACAGGGTCAAAAAACTGAGCGCAGAGAGTGGGCGGCCGATGGTGGCTGAAAGCCGCCTTTCAGGCGGTTGGACCCGCTGGAAAGCGGTCCGCAGGCTGGATAGCCTGCCCCACAACCACCCGAGGCCCGCTCAGCTTTTCATGAAGTTTCGCGGGCCGAAGGCCCACTTGAACAGACGACAAAAGACGATCGTCTGTCCCACCGACCTTGCTGAGGCCCTGGAGCGGTGCTTCCGGCGAAGAGCAAGACGTGGTTGGTGGGCGCCGCCTGTGAGAGAATGCAGAAACACGGCGGCTGTCACTCCGGTGCGATGAGGCGATTCTGACACTGAACTCCGCAGGCGGTCCTGAAGAAGCCTTCAAGAACTCTTAAGGAAGACAAAGGGAATGTCTACCAACCCTTCAAGCGGCGGACAGCGAGCGATGTCAGGAAGCCTGTGGAGTTTCGGGAACTGCCAGTTGGACGAATTCAGCCGCGAACTGCGGGTGAATGGCAATGTGGTCGACATGGAATCGAAGCCGTTCGACGTGCTGCATCAACTGCTGCTCCACACGGGTGAGGTGGTAACCAAAGAAGAACTGCTGGAAAGCGTATGGCCGGGCGTCGCCGTTGTGGAAAGCTCACTGGCCACGGCCGTCTCTAAACTGCGAAAAGCCCTGGGTGATGACGAGCAGCGCACTGTCATCACAATTCCACGGGTCGGGTACCGGATGGCGGTACCAGTTCAGGTGATGCGGGCATCGAGCGCCGCGAAAGCGCCTCCGGCACTACAGGCCGGTGAGACGGTTCCGGGACGAGATCAGTGGCGGCTGGCGCGGCGGCTGGACGATTCTCCATCGAGCGAGGTCTGGCTGGCGCAACATCCGAAGACCGGCGAATTGCGGGTCTTCAAATTTACATGGGACGGCGTTCGCCTGAAGAGCCTGAAGCGCGAGGTGACCATTTCCCGTCTGCTGAAGGAATCGCTGGGCGAGCGTCCGGACCTGGTGCGGCTGCTGGAATGGAATTTCGATTCCATGCCGTTCTACCTGGAAACGGAATACTGCGGGCCCAACCTCAGCCAGTGGGCCGCGGAACAGGGCGGGCTGGCGGCGATAGCGCTTGACACGCGCCTGGAAATGCTCATGGAGATTGCCGGCGCGGTGGCCGCCGCGCACGAAGTGGGTGTGCTGCACAAGGACTTGAAACCGGCCAACGTCTTGGTGGCCCCTAAGCCTGGCGGCGGTTGGCAGGTGAAGGTGGCGGATTTCGGCAGCGGAGTGCTGTTGGAGCCCGGGCGGCTGCAAGCGCTGGGCATTACCAACCTGGGATTCACGCGAATGGAGGCTGGGCCCAACGATTCACTCACCGGGACGCTGGCTTACCTGGCGCCGGAAGTTCTGGCGGGGCAACCGGCCACGGCGTCGGCCGATGTTTATGCCCTGGGGGTGATGCTGTATCAAGTCACCGCCGGTGATTTCCGCAAGCCGCTGGCGGCGGGTTGGGAAGCGGAGGTGGAAGATCCGCTGATCCGAGAAGACATTGCGGACGCGGCCTGTGGAGACCCGGCACGCCGCCTCAGCAGTGTGGCAGAGCTGGTGGAACGGCTGAGCACGCTCGACCGGCGCCGCACGGAGCGTCAGGAACTGGAACTCACCAGAGAGCGAGCCATTGCGGCGGAGCGGCGGCTGGCCGAGACGCGAGCGCGGCGGCCCTGGGTGGCGGCGGCCATACTGGCGTTGACTCTGGGATTGGGCGTGAGCCTGTTTTTGTTTGAGCGCACGGCGCGGGAACGGGACCGCGCCAATCGACAGACCGCCATTGCCGCCGCGATGAATCGGTTTCTGGGGAACGACCTGTTGGCGAAGAGCGATCCGTTTCAGAGCGGCCAATCGGGACAAAGCTTACTGGACGCAGTGAAACAGGCGCTGCCAAATATCGACCGCCAGTTTCAAAAAGAACCGGAAGTGGCCGCCCGGCTGCATCAGACCATCGCGCAGGCACTGGATAGCCGGACCGATTACCCGGACGCCCGCCAGGAGTACCAGCGGGCGGCGACGCTGTTCCTCGAAACCGAGGGCCCGCTGTCTCAGGAGGCCGTGATTGTTCAATTGCAGCGGGCAGCGATGGAGGCGCGCAGCTACGAATCGGGTGGACTGCCCACTGCGCACGCTCTACTGGCGGAACAGGAATCAAAGATTGCGAAGATCCCGCGGCCGCAAGCGGATCTGGCGGTGTGGCTGGCGTTTGGCCGCGGAATGATCGCGCTGATTGAGAACCAGGTGAAAGGCGCCAACGAGCAATTTCAGCAGGCGTCGCGGCGGGCCGACGCGCTGCCGTCCTTCGACGCCCGGGCGAGACTGAGCCTGAAGCAACGGCTGGCCTTCACTTACATCCGGCTGGGCGACGGGGCCAGGGCCGAACAGTTGTTTCGCGAACTGATTGCCGCGTATTCCAAGGTGGACGGGCCGGATAGCCCGAGCGTCCTGCGCGTGCGTTTGAACCTGGCACAGGCTTTTATGGTGCAGTCCAAATACCGCGAGGCGATTCAGGAAACCAGCGGGATTTATCGGGCGTACGTGGCGCGGTTGGGTGAGGATCACGAGCTGAGCATGCAGTTGCTTTCGACGCGCGCGCAGTCGGAAGGCAGCCTGGAACTGTGGGACGATGCCATTCGCGACGATTTGAAGGTGTATGAACTGGCCACGCGAAAGCAGGGTCCGCTATCGTTTTTTCCGATTGCCACTTTGTCCGACGTCGCATTGGCGCAATGCCGCGCCGGCCGCATTCCGGAAGGCGAGGCCAATGCCCGCAAGGCGTTCGACGCTTCCAGCAAGGCCTTCGGCGCGGCTGCCGGTCTGACCGGCGGCGCAGCTTACACACTGGCGAGCTGTTGGATTGACCTGGGAAAGCTGGCGGAAGCCTCCAAAATGTTGCAGAAGATCGACACCAAAACGGTAGCCCAACTGACGGGCTTCCCGGACTGGTCAGCGAATGTGGACCTGGCTTTTGCGGAAATCGCCGATCGCCAGCGGGAATATCCGGCCGCGGAGAAGTACTTGCAGCGGGCCACCCCCGTATTCCTGCGCGCCGATGCGGAAGCCTATCAGAAGCGCGCGCTGGAGAGTGTGACGGCGGACGTGAAGCGACATCAGGCGGGGCGCTAGGTAACCATGAGGGTGGGTCAGGGCAAGTTCAAGCATGCACCCAGGCTGGTCCACCCAGGCGTGTTGCGGCGCACTCGCCGCCGGAGTATCCTGCCAAGTGAGGGCCGGACTGCCATGAAGTTCTTCTTGAAACTCGGTTTCTGCTGTCTACTGGCAAGCTGCGCGATGGCGCAACGCGGTGGAGCGCGCGGCGGCGCTCATGCCACAGGAACCGCGGGCGCCGTTCGCAGCGGCGGACCTCGCAGCGGCGGCTTTCGCGGGTATTATACTCCTTACCTATCCGCCTATCCGTGGTATGGAACCGGATTCTATTACGCTCCCTATATTGGCGCGAATCCGTACACTTCCAATTATCCCTACACGGTCAACGATTACAGTCCAACGCCCAACGTGACGGTGATTTATGCCCAGCCGCCGGCGCCGGATCCCGTTCCCGTTCCGGTCTACAAGGATGTGGCGCCAGTGCCGGCCGGCCCCAGCTACGATCAGTATGGTCAGGAAATCAAGCCCGAGCCGGCGGCCGACGCGTCGCCGATTTATCTGGTGGCGATGAAAGACCAGGGCATCGTTGCCGCGGCTGCCTATTGGGTGGATGGCAAGACGCTGCATTATTTAACGCTGCAACATCAGGAAAAGCAGGTTCCGCTCGACCTGGTGGACCATTCGTTCAGCCAGCAGTTGAACCGCGAACGCCACGTGGCGTTCCATTTGCCCGAGTAAAGACCGATGCTGGCGCCGCACTCTATTCCGAGAGATCTCGCAACTTTCCCTGCCTTTTAACATCGGTGATCTTGCGCACGCGTGGCGATTGATCTAGACTCACCACACCACGATCCTTCGTGGTAGAGTGATTCAACAGTTACGGAGGGCCGGCATGAAGTGTATTTCGGCTTTGGCAATTCTTGGGCTGGTTGTTGGGTCGCCCGCTCTGCACGGGGCGCAGGACCAGGGGCAGGTTCGCCAAATGGAGGCAGCCGGCGATGCGGCCGCTGCCCGCGCCGCCCTATCGCAAGCCGCTGAGACCCAGCCCACCAGTGTTGCCGCGCTCACGGCGTACGCCGAGTTCCTGGACCAGTATGGAGACCCCGGTTGCCGCGAAGCCTACACCCGGCTCCTGGCGGTGTTGGTGCGTTCCGGAAACAAAGCACGCGCGGCAACGGTGGCCCAGCGCTTGACGGTGCTGGATCTGCTGGCGGACGATCGCACAGCCGCGGCACGAGATGCCGCCGCGTACCGGACAGCATCCGGAAAGAGCTTCGCGCTGCCGGTTGAACTCCCGGCGACGGCCCCAAGCGCCGCGCCCGGAATTACCGCCGCCATTCCCGGACCCTTCCGTTCCTTTGCTCGAATGGCCGCTATTTCCCCCGACGCCGCCCCGGACGAGATACTGCCCGCGCTGGCCCGCAACGTGGTGACGAATGGCTACCAGGCGTCCCACAGCAACGAAGCCCTGGAGCAAACCGAGTATCTGAAACTGGTGCATCGTTATCTTTCCCAGGCGCGCGAGTTGGAAAAACTGGCCGGCGACGGCGGCATCATCCAGATAGAGAACTGCGATTCGCCAGTGGTGGCAGAACTGCTGCGCACTCTGGGATTCCGCATGCGCGGCGGCTGCGGCGCTGAAGTGGTGCTGGAAACAGTCAACGCGGCGCGGGCCTTTCTGACTACCGATTCCGGTTTTCCGCTCAACAAGCTGGAGCAGGCACTCCGCACCAACCATCCGTTCAGTTACGACTTCCACGCCACAGCGGTGCCCGTGATGTTCGGAACTCAATTCTGGTCGGGCGGCGCGAAGGACAAAGACGCGGGTGATTTTCTGGAGGCGCTGATCTCCGATCCGGCACAGTGCCGCCTGTATTTGGGACTCGCCAAACTGGATCCAGCCACCGCCGACGGGCTGCGCGCAGCCATCCCTTATTCCCGTCTGAAGGCGTTTGCCCACGTGCTCGATTTCTTCGGCTCCATGTTCGTCATCCGGGACGGCAAGGCCGTGGTGCCAGGCGGAGCGCGCTCCGCCGCCGTTTGGGGCGAACTGACGGGGGCCTCACCGGACAAGGGCACCGACTTCTTCGACAAACTGCTAGCCAAGGATGACGGCTGGCTAGCCAGCCTGTACGATGCGATTGCGCGGATTCGCGGCCCCGTGCAGGATTACCTGACCGACCCAATCCGGATGAAGCGGTTCTATACCGCGGTGCGCGGCCGCATTACCAGCCCTGGCCCGGCGCGGCCGGTCTTCCGCGCCAATACCGACATGATGCTGTTTACGACCCGGCTGCAAGTGGATTCGAACGGCAAGCCCCACATCCCCGGCAACCTGGAGGTCTGGAAGACGCTGTTTACGAATCATCCGCAGGGCAAGTACGATGGCAAGTTGACGCGCCTGGCCACTTCGTGGAAAGAGCCTGACGACGTGCTGGAAGCTCTGTTCGCCCTGTGCCGAAAAACCGTGGAGAATGAACCGCTGAAGATCTTCATGGCGATCAGCGATCTGGATCGCGGCCGCCCGGCGCCACTGGAACCGGCTACGGTCGACAAGCTGGCGCGCGCTTATCACGACTTCGGCGCGCAGTTCCCGCTCTTCGCGGAATCGCACAGCCTGAGCGACCACGCCATGGTCCAGTTCCTGGAGATCGCCGAGAATATCGCCCACATGCACGATATGGCTTTCAAAGCGGATGTGGCGGGCACTTTGCAATCGATTACTTCGCTCTGGCAAATTCTGGTGCGGCAACAGACCATTCCGGAGGCACAGGCCGACGCTGCGTTTGTGGCCGTGATCGCCCCGTTCGCCCAACTTCACAGCAATCGCGAACTCTTCGACGCGGGACGCGCGGGCATTCAGAAGTTGATGGCCGCGCGAACCGGCCCTGCCTCCGCGGTGACGCAGGCCGGCCTGGTTGGAATGCTCTCCGGACCGGAGACCGCCAACGCCGAGACGCGCGAAGAAATGATCCAGGGCATGATGCGCATTCTGGAAGCCCAGCGCGCCATTCCACTCGAAACGCTGCTGGATTTCGCCGATAATCTGGAAAGCGTTTCGAAGGGCTCCAAGTTGAATGCCACGCTGGTGGCCAAGCTGGCCAGCCGGATCAACGACATTCCGCTTCCCCGGGCTCCGCTCACGTCTAACGAAGTGAACGCCATGGGTTACGGCTATTGGACCGACCGTCACGTGGATTCCCAGCGCAAACTGAATCTGCGCCTGGCGGTGGAACGGGCGGCGGGCGATGGCGAGAAGCTGAAGGATATTCGGGGCCAGTTGGCGCCGCTCTTGCGGGACTCGCTGCTGGCCTTCAGTTACGCTTACTATGCGCCGCCGGGCGCGCAGATTCTTTATACCAACCCGCTATTCGTGCGCTCGCACGACTTCCTGGGAATGGCCGCGTCGCCCACCACCTGGCGGACCACGGAAGTATACGGAACCGGGTGGCCTTCGAATGGCGGCGGCCGGCTGGTAGGTTCGCTCGCCACGCTGCCTTACGGACTGGCGGAAGCGGAACAGAATTTTCTCATCCCCGTTCATACCCAGGCGCTGATATGGGGCGACCTGGTTCCGCAGATTATTCTGAGCGCCAAGACACCGCGCTGGTGGAACGTTACGCCGCTGCAGTTGCATTGGGTGGGGCTGCACCTGCGGTATGGCCGGGAGCTGTTCGGCGAAGCGGCCTTTGATGAGACGCTTCGCGGCCAGGTGGCGGATGCGTTCGCACAAGCGGCGGCGCCAGTGCGCGCCAGCGCCGTGCGGGAGTTGCTGGCGCAGGGCATGGTGGCGGAAGCTGTCAATCGCGCTACGCCTTCAGAACTGTTCCAGGTGGCGCGCGAGTTGGCGCCCGGCCGCGCCGGCGGCAGTTCCAGCCTGCTGGCGGAAATCCGGCGGCTGGCTGAGAGTGCTCCGGCGGAAGCCAACTACGCTGCCGTTTCCCGCGCTTTTGGAACGCCCAAACCGACGCTGGCGAATTCCTACCAGCCGGAGCTGCTCAACCTGCGCACGTTCCCCACGCTGATGGGTTACTCCAGCCGCATTATGGCGGAGAGTTGGGAATCGAACAATCTCTATTGGGCGGCCCTGGCGGATGAACTGAGCGTGCCGCCGGCGGAACTCAATGTGCGGATTCCGGAGTGGACCCAAAGGCTGGTGGAAGCGATTTTCGCATCCCATCTGGAAGACTGGCCGGCGCTGCTCAAATCCCTGCGGCAGGTGGGAGACGATGTGCGCGCCCACGCCCGCGCGGCAGCCGCTAGCGAAATGAAGACTGGACTTCAGGAGTTACCAAACCGGTAGGCAACGATGACGATTTCGCGACGAGGATTTCTCGGCATGACCACAGGCGGCGTTCTTCTTCAGGCACAGAACCCGCAACCCATTTTCAAAGTGAAAGTGGACATGGTGGTGCTCAGCTTTCAGGTGACCGACAGCAAGAACCACTACATCAAGGGCCTGAAGCCTGGCGATTTCCGCATCTATGAGGATGGGATCCTGCAACGCATCTCGACCTTTGCCGAAGGCGCCGGCACTCCGATTGCGGTGGCTGAAGACGGCACCACGCGTCCCCTGCTGGAAGCGCGCAAGGAAGACCTGCCCGGGATGGAACACCCGGACGCGTTTGTGGGAACCAACGTCTTCGTGCTCTTCGATACCAGCAACTTCATGTACAAGGGCTTCGTTTATGCCGAGGACGCCATTGCCGAATTTGTGCGCGGCCTGGACGGCGCCGATTCCGTGGCGGTCTATACGTTCAGCCGGAATCTGTCGCGCGCTGCCGGCCTGACGCACGAGAAAAGCGACGCAATTGAAGGCCTGCGCAAATCCGTGGCCGGCGACGATACGGCGCTCTACAACGCGTTGCTGCTCACGCTGCGCGATGCCGCCAAGGTTCCCGGACGGAAAGTGGTGATTGTGTTTTCGAACGGTCCGGATAACGCCAGCATGGTGGCGCCAGACGATGTGCGGGCCGTGGCGGAAGACGAAGGCATTCCGATCTATGTGATCTCGACCAGCGAGGTAAATAAGGACCCGATTTCCAGTTCCGTATTCCGCCGCCTGGCGACACAGACCGGCGGCAAGGCCTTCTGGGCGCGAACCTGGCAGAAGCAAGTGGAAGCGCTCGAAGACGTGCGCGAAGAGATGAGCAACGCTTACACCGTGACTTACTATCCGCAAACGAATCCGAATGAAGGTTTCCGCAAGCTGCTGGTGGAGATCATCAGCGATCCGGGCAAGAAGCTACGTTTGAAATACCGTCCGGGGTACAGGCCGACGCGGATCATGTAGGGGCGGCGGCTATTGGTAGGTGGGCGGGCCACCGTACATACGTTCGGAGTCTTGGCGTACAGGCAACGGCCGCGAGCCCGAGAAGCAACGGCGGAGGGCGCGACAGGCCTGGTTGAAAGAGAGGACGCCAACCCCTTTAAGGCGCTCGATGCCATTTCATCTCGACGCGCACCGGCATCTCGTTCTTCACAGGAATCGACACGAGCGATGGAGGATCGATTTTGAAATCGGATAATGTAGCCGGGATGGTACCCGTGATTTGGGTTCCGGCGCCGTTAGACGTCAATCGAAACTCGACACCCTTATATGTGATCTTCTGCCCGGCGAATTCGATCTCTACGTCGCAGGGGATGGTTGCCCCTGTCAATGCCGCCTCAGGTAACGAGACCCGCACGCTCACCATCGGAAATTGCGCACCGCGCGTCACCTGCAACATGTGAAGATCGCGATTGGTATCGCGCGATTCGAACGACTTCACCGGCGCCGCGACTAGAAAATTACATCGTCCATCCTGACAAATACCCTTACCGCGCGCGGCATGGCTGACGCCTTCGCTCTGGTGAAGGGGATGCGAGACATGATAGGTGAGAGTCGACGTATCCAGTACCCACTGGCTGTCCGCTGCGGCGAGCCCCGGTAGCAGAAGGAGAAAGCTTAATGGAATTCTCAAGTTCATAGCAGCCCTAGAACTTAATCATCACCGACAGCATTGCTGCCCCGTAAGCCGCGGCTGTCACGCCGGCCACAGCCCCATGGGCACTGGCAATCCCGTGAACCTTCTCGCCGCGATTTTTTTGAGCCAGGGCCAACGACCCCAGAATCGGGGTCAGGATCATTCCCGGTCCGTGAATCCACGCCAGCGCTTTGTGTAGGCGGATAGGCCCGCGCGTCGGCGTTCCCGGTATTTTCGGAGCGAAAATCGCAAAAGAAGCGGTCGTGAGATACATCCCCGCCGTCACTCCGCCCAGAACGGCGTGCAGATCGCGGCCCGTCGCGGTGCTGTTATGGCCGGAGGCCCCGTTGGACAGGAACAGCGTGGCCACCAGCGGTGCGGTGGTTATTAATCCCAGCCGTTGATGAATCTTGAGCATGTGCGACCGCTTGTCGAGCTTCGCCTGGTCCACGGCGCTGCCTTGCGATTGATCTGGCGTGAAACCTAAATCACCCAGTGATGGCTTAGCCTCACTGGACTTCTGCTCAGACTCCAGTACCCCGTCGATTGTAGCCACGCCTGAAGCCCGGACCGTTGTGGAAGGAAACTCGAGCACAATGAACCCCCCGGCTTCGAATCTGACGCGATAGTTCCCCGGCTGCAGAGGGCCGATGCGATACGATCCATCCCCGCCAGTGGTGGCCGTGAACGTCTGGCCGCCCTCAGCAGCTGAAACCGTGACCTTGACATTGGCGATTGGCGCGCCCGAAGCGCCCGTAACTTTACCCGTGAGCGCGCCCGTGTCCGATGTCTGCGCCATCAAAAACGGAGCAAACGTCAAAGATAGAGCGATCACAAAGCCAACCGGAATCGTGCCAAACCGGCTCCCACAAGCATCTCCGCGCATCTCGCACCCCTGTTATCTCTAACCCCGCGTGTGACGTTTCAGAACTTTCGCCACATTTACAATCTTACAGCTAGTGTGGTGCAGTAGAGATTGGTAAGTGGCGGAGAGAGTGGGATTCGAACCCACGTTAGAGTTTCCCCTAAACACGCTTTCCAAGCGTGCGCCTTCAACCACTCGGCCATCTCTCCGTTCTGAAAAAAACAGCAGCCCGTGGTTCACAAGCTGCGTTTCGGAAGCTTTTATCAGGATATCATGCCTCCGCTACAGCTTAGAATGGAGTACGGTGAAATCCACGATTCTTTCCAGGCGGGCCCTGCTGGCGGCAGCGGTTTCGGCTTCCGTCGCATGTTCCAGGAAAAAGGCGACACGCATTCCCGGCTATTGCTTTGTCGCCAACCAGGGCAGCCGCTCCGTGGCGGCGGTGAACCTGGAGACTTTCCGCGTCCAACAACAGATCTTCCTCGAAGCGGCGCCCTCGGCGGCGATCGCCCATCCCTCGAAACCCAGGCTTTTCGTGATGGCGCCAGATGCCGGCACGGTGTATGAAATCGAAGCCGGCACGCTCTCCGTCAGCCGGCGCGCGCGCGCCGGGAATGCCGCGCTGGGAATGCGGTTGTCGCCCGCCGGAGATGCGCTGTGGGTGCTGTATCGAGATCCGGCGATGCTGGTGGAACTGCCGCTCGATTCGCTGAAGCCGGGGCGGCGCGTCCGTCTGCCCTCACCGCCCGACACTTTCGACCTGGTCCAGACGCAGGCTCCCGACAACCGTGTGCTGGCCGCCGTGGCCAGTCGCACGGACCGCACCATTGCGCTGGCCTCGCTCGGCAGCGCAAGGCTCGAACGCACCGTTTCGATGGCGCTTGAACCATCGTTGATTACGTTTCGGCGGGATGGTCTTCAAGTGATTGCCGGCAACGCGCCGGAGCGCGGCGTAACGATTGTCGATGTGGCCACGGGTAAGACCGTGGTCCATTTGCCGCTGCCACTTGCGCCGCGTAACTTCTGCACCACCAGCGACGGCGGGCAGCTCTTCATCACCGGCGACGGAATGGACGCGGTGGCCATCATCTTTCCCTATACCACGGAGGTCTACCAGACGATTCTGGCGGGGCGCGCTCCGGGCGCGATGGCTGTGACCGACGAAGGCAGTTCGCTTTCCTACCTGATGGTGGCGAATCACGAGACGGGCGGCCTTACGGTACTGGACTTCGGGAATTACAACCTGGTGGCGATTGTGTCGGTGGGGCAAGGGCCCAGCCAGATTCTGCTGACGCCGGGGCCGGAACCGCAGTACGTGCTGGTACTGAACGAACTGTCGGGCGATCTGGCGGTGATCCGCACGCAATCCCTGTCGACCATGCCGAACGGAGCGCAGCGGAGCATGAATGCGCGCGCGCGTTCGGCGCCATTGTTCACGCTGATTCCGGTGGGGGAAAGGCCGGTGAGTGCGGCTGTGGTGACTTTGACGTAGAGTGTAGCGTGAGTTTCTTGAGCGGCGCGCGGGCGGAACCGCCCACGCCACCACGGGCCGGGCTTCGCCGAAGTTCACTTCGGAATTCAGGCTTATTTCTTCTTGCCTTGCGCGGCGTCATTCCCCGCCTGCTGTGCAATGCTCGCGTAGCGGCCTATGGTGGCCCAGCCAGATTCTGCTGACGCCGGGGCCGGAACCGCAGTACGTGCTGGTACTGAACGAACTGTCGGGCGATCTAGCGGTGATCCGCACGCAATCGCTCGCGACCATGCCGAACGGAGCGCAGCGGAGCATGAATGCGCGCGCGCGTTCGGCGCCTTTGTTCACGCTGATTCCGGTGGGGGAGCGGCCAGTGAGTGCGGCTGTGGTGACGCTGACGTAGAGTGTGGCGCGAGTTTTCTTGGGAGCGCGGGCGGAACCGCCCATGCCACCACGGGCCGGGCTTCGCCGAAGTTCACTTCGGAATTCAGACTTATTTCTTTTTGCCTTGCGCGGCGACGGCGTCCATCGCGGCCTTCACTTTATCCGGGTCGCCGAGGTAATAGTGTTTGAGCGGTTTCAGATTGTCGTCCAGCTCATAGACCAGCGGCATTCCGGTGGGAATATTGAGCTCGACAATTTCATCTTCCGGTATATTGTCCAGGTACTTGACCAGCGCGCGGAGGCTGTTGCCATGCGCGGCGATCAATACCTTTTGTCCCTGCCGGATGGCCGGGGCAATGGTTTCGTGCCACAGCGGCAGAAAGCGCGCCACGGTGTCCTTCAGGCACTCGGTGAGCGGCAATTGCGCGGGGCTGAGGTTGCGGTAACGCGGGTCGTGGCCGGGGAAGCGCGGATCGTCCGGGGTAAGCACGGGCGGTGGCACGTCATAGCTGCGCCGCCAGATTTTCACTTGCGCCTCACCGAATTTCTCCGCCGTTTCGGCTTTGTTCAGGCCTTGCAGCGCGCCGTAGTGCCGTTCATTCAGACGCCAGGAGCGGTGCACCGGAATCCACATTTGGTCCGTTTCATCCAGCACCGCCCACAGCGTGCGGATGGCCCGTTTGAGCACGGAGGTGTAGGCCACATCGAATTGGTAGCCTCCGGCCTTGAGGACTTGCCCGCCTTCTTTGGCTTCCTGACGGCCTTTGTCGGACAGATCGACGTCGGTCCAGCCGGTGAAGCGGTTTTCGCGGTTCCACGTGCTTTCGCCGTGGCGAACGAGCACAAGCCGGATCACTGGCGGAATGCCTTTCTCCCAAGGAACTGGGCCGCCGCGCCGAGCTGTTCTTCAATGCGCAGAAGCTGGTTGTACTTGGCGACGCGGTCGGTGCGGCTGGCCGAGCCGGTTTTGATCTGGCCGGCGCCGGTGGCCACCACCAGGTCGGCGATGAAGGGATCTTCGGTCTCACCGGAGCGGTGCGATACCACGGATGTGTAATTGGCGCGCGCCGCCATGTTCATGGCGTCCAGCGTTTCCGTCAGCGTACCGATCTGGTTCACCTTGATCAGAATGGAATTGGCGATGCCCTGGTCGATGCCGCGCTGAAAGATGGCGGGATTGGTAACAAAGATATCGTCGCCCACCAGTTGGATTTTCTTGCCGAGCGTGTCGGTCATCAGCTTCCATCCGGCCCAATCCTCTTCCGACATGCCGTCTTCAATGGACAGAATGGCCGGATATTGGCGCACCCAGTCATTCCAGTAATCCACCATCTGTTCGGAACTGCGCTGGCTCTTGTCGGATTTCTTAAAGACGTACTTGCCGTCCTGGAAAAACTCGCTGGCTGCCGGGTCCAGACAGATGCCGATCTGCTCGCCGGGTTTGTAGCCGGCCTGGGTGATGGCTTCGAGCACGGATTCAATGGCCTCTTCATTCGACTTCAGATTGGGCGCAAAGCCGCCTTCGTCGCCCACCGCCGTGGAATAGCCTTTCTTGGAGAGGACTTTCTTGAGGGTATGGAACGTTTCCACCCCCATGCGCAGCGCTTCGGAGAATTTCGTGGCGCCGAAAGGAGCAATCATGAATTCCTGCACGTCCACGGAATTGTCGGCATGGGCTCCGCCATTGATGATGTTCATCATGGGCACCGGCAGGGTGGCCGCGCAGGCTCCGCCGAGATAGCGGTAGAGCGGGGCGTGGTGGGCGTGGGCGGCGGCGCGCGCCGCGGCCATGGAAACGGCCAGGATGGCGTTGGCGCCCAGGCGTCCTTTAGTGGGTGTGCCGTCGAGCGCAATCATCAGGCGGTCGAGCTCGGCCTGCTGGCTGGCGTCCTTGCTGCGCAGCGCTTCGGCAATTTCGCCGTTGACGTGGGCGACGGCCTTCAACACTCCCTTTCCCAGGTAGCGGGCCTTATCGCCGTCCCGCAATTCGACGGCTTCATGCTCGCCGGTGGAAGCGCCGGATGGCACGGCGGCCCTTCCGGTGCTGCCGCCCGCCAGCAGCACGTCAGCTTCAATGGTGGGATTGCCCCGGGAATCCAGAATCTCCCGTCCGGTGATTTTTACGATGGTTGTCAAAGTATGGCTCCTAAAAAGATTGCGCCACCACGACGATTCCGCCGTCGGTGACAGAATGGCCTCTGGCGCGGTCCTCGTCCAGATTAAAACCGATTACGCTGGACTCCGGAATCTTCACGCCGGTACTGACGATGGCGCGGCGGATGCGGCTATAGCGGCCGATGTCCACGCCCGGCATCAGAATCGAATACTCTACTTCACAATAACTGTTGACACGCACTCCCGGGGAAAGCACACAGTGCAGCACCCGTCCCCCGGAGATGATGGACCCGGCGCTGACAATGGAATCGACCGCAACTCCCATGCGGCGGCCTTCCTGCGCAAAAACGAATTTGGCCGGCGGCTGCTGCGTCACACGGGTGCGAATGGGCCAGCGGCGGTCGTAGAGATTGAACTCCGGAACCACGTCCACGAGGTCCATATTGGCCTCGTAGTAGGCGTCGAGCGTGCCCACGTCGCGCCAGTAGCGCGACTGCTTGGCGTTCAGGTCGCGGAAATCATAGGCCGCCACGCGAGCCTGCCGCAGCAGGCGCGGAATGACATCCTGGCCGAAATCGTGGGTGGAATCGGGGTTCTGGGCATCCGCGTGGAGCGCGCGCAATAGCACCGCGGTATTAAAGATGTAGATCCCCATCGAGGCGCTCACCATGGCGGGGTCGAAACGCGAAGGCGCCGGTTTCCCGTGCCGCGGTTTCTCCTCAAAACCGACGATGCGATACTCCGAGTCAATCTCCGCGATTCCGAAGCGGTGGGCCTGATCGGGCGCCACCTGCAAAGTGGCAATTGTGACGTCCGCGCCGCGCAGCCGGTGCCAGTTCAGCATCTCCTGATAATTCATCTTGTAGATGTGGTCGGCGGAGAGAATCAGGGTCTGTTCCGGCGCCTCGGCTTCAATGCTCTGAAAGTTTTGAAACACCGCATCGGCGGTGCCCAGATACCAATCCTCGCCTACCCGTTTCATCGGCGGAATGACTTCGATGTACTCGTTGAGTTCGGCGGAGAGAATGTGCCAGCCGTCGCGGATATGGCGCGTCAGGTCGAGCGATTTGTATTGGGTGAGGACGAAGATACGTCGAATACCGGAATTGATGCAATTGGAAAGGGTAAAGTCAATAATGCGGTAGGCCCCGCCGAAGGGAACCGCCGGTTTGGCGGTGTCCCGGGTGAGCGGAAAGAGACGTTCGCCGGCGCCGCCCGCCAGCAATATCGCTAGGACATCGTCCATTTCAGCGTAAACCTCTGAAAAGAAAGAAAGTCAGGTTGAAACAGCGGGTTGGGCCGAAGAATCCGTGTAACTTTGAGCTTGACTTTGCCTATCAACCACATATGATATCAGTACCTACTGTGCTTACGTGTAGGAATTTTGGGGATCGGGCTCACTCCAGGTGACGCAGGGTTTCGCAATGCCAGAACACAGCATGGGAATTTTTGGTCGGATTGGGAGGTGTATTTCGTTTGGCTGAAGTTAAGCTTCAGGAGGGCGAAACCTTAGAAAACGCTCTTCGGCGCTTCAAGAGAAAGGTCCAGCAGGACGACATCATTAAAGAAGTCAAGAGACATTCTTTCTACTTGAAACCAGGTGAGAAGCTACGGGTCAAGCAGGCGCTGGCCCGCAAACGGAACCGGAAGAAGAATCGCCGGGAAATTGAGTAATTGAGCAAACGAGGGCGGAACGTTGGTTCCGCCCTCGTTTCAACATCGGTACAAGTTGTTCAACGGGGCACAGGCTATGGCGGAGTTTCAGGATAGAGCACTCAAGTGCGTAGACTGCGGGTCAGATTTTGTATTCACCGCGGGAGAGCAACACTTCTTCCACGACAAGAACTTTAAGAACGAGCCGAAGCGCTGCAAGACTTGCAAGACCAAGCGCCAGGGAAGCGGCGGCGGCTTCGCCAAAACCGAAACCATGACCACGTGCTCGCAATGCGGGCGCGAAACCACGGTGCCTTTCAAGCCGACACAGGGCCGTCCGGTGTACTGCCGCGAATGCTTCCTGAGCCGCAAGGCGGCCGGCTTATCCACCAGCGCGGCAGCCGGCTAAGCAGCACCCAGCCGCACGCAACCCAATGCGTCGATCAGCGGGCCGCCAGGCGCTGCGAACACTGTTGTAGCTTCCTGTCCTATTGCGACAGTGGGCCGCGATTCCTGGGAAGCTGGTTGTAATACAGGATGGCATTGGCCAGCATGTTGAACTCACCCAGATTTTGCCAGCGGTAGCAGGGATTGGTGGCGAACAGAATTACCCTGCCTTGTCCCACCGGCACATCCAGAATGGCGGGTCTGCCGCGCGTTTCCGCAACTCCCCGCATCAGCCCGCTCAGCACCGCACGATCCGTGCCAGTGTACTGCGCCAGCACCCACTTGGATTGGTCCTCGGTGGGTACGCGGAGCAGCGGGCCGTTGGCATAACGCACCGGCACGGTCTTTTCCGGATAGCCATAGAAAATCGGGTGCGCCGGCTGCTCGATGGTCGCCTCTACGACCGGTCCCGGGGCGTAGAACTGGGCCGACGGGCGGCCGGCTTCGACGTCCTGCGTAATTCCGAATTCCGCCGGGAAGAAACTGGCGGCGCCCAGTGTGATGAGGACACCGCCGGCTTTGACGAACTTCTCAAACTCCACGACGCCTTCCAGCCCCATGCCTCCGGTGATGTCGGGTGAATCGCCGTACATCCCCAGCGTGGGGAATTCGGGAGTCTTGTTATAGGCCAATGCCCTGCCCTTCGACTCGATATCGAACACCAGCGACTTGCCGGTGCGGCCCTGGCTCGGAATCACGATCACGTCGTAGGCGTCGCGCAGATTGCCCTTGCGGATGCGCTCCTTGTAGATGAGGTCGTAGGAAAATTCGAAGTGGTCGAGCGCATACCGCACCCATCCCACGTCCTGGGTGCTGCCCCAGGTGGAAAAAACAGCGAGGCGCGGCGGATCGGCCGGGCGTTTCTGCACGTTCGGCGGCTGGCTCAGCATTACGGCCTGCAGGCCCAGCTTTTCAATTTCACTGGTGACGCGAGCGCTGGAGGGAATCAACAGTGAACCCGCCGGCAGTTCAACGGAGCCGTTTTTGTAGGGCTGCGCCAGCGCATCGTAAGTCAGGTCCTTCAATCGATACCGCAGGGTAGCCAGCGAATTCGCTCCATTGTGCAGCACCACGGTCCATGCACCCGCGCCCTTCACGGTACCTGCAATTTCCAGTTGGTCCACCGGCTGCACCGGTACGTCCAGCACAGCGGCGTCCGCGGTTTCCACCACCTGGGCGTCGCTCATCAGGCCCATGCTCCAGCCGGTATCGTCGTAGGTGCGCAATGCGGGATCGGGGAACTGCTGCTTTTCCAGCAGAATTTTGGCCAGCCGCCCGTACGGCTGATTGCGCTTGATTACCATCGAGCCGGCCGGGTAAGTTCCCTCCTTGAGCCGGACCTCCCCGGTGGCGCGCCCCACTTCAATCCCTTGCAGCCGGAGGATGTTGACGATGAAGGCGACGCGCGTCATGTCCCGTTGGCCGGCTGGCATGACGTATCCAAAAGGAGCCTGTTTGCCGCCGGAATCGATCGAGTTGCGGCTCTTGTCATAGAAATCTTCGAGCACCGTCTTGCCGAAACCGGCCGTCATTTCCAGGGCGCAAAGCACGCCGGTTTCCATATAGTTGGTGTTATTGCGCATGGACCAAACTACTTCTTTATATGGAGGCAGCGGCCGGTACCATTCGCGCGTGGTCATACTGCCACCGCCGCCTTCGCCGCCGCCGGTGGCGGGCGCATCCACGGTGCGCTTCATGGTGTTGGCGCCGGCATTGCCGAAGGTCTCATACATCCGCAACATGCCGTTGTGATTCGACGACATGAAACCCAGATAACCCGGCGACCACATGTCGACAAACGCGTGCGTCCAAACGCCCGGCATGCCGAAGGCGATCATGCGCGTCATTTCGAAATTCGAATACCAGGGCAACTCGGCATAGAGAATGGGATCGAGCGTGGGGTTTTGCGGAGATTGCCCGCTGAAGGTGTACATGAAAGGCTCGGATTCATGCAGATCGTGCATGATGGGCGGGTGCCATTCCAGGTAGAACTTGAGCCAGTTGCGCATGGTCACCTGGGAATAATTGATGTCGCGGTTGTTGTCGTGAAAAATGTATTTGCCCCAATACGGCGGGCCGGGCTGGCGGTCGTCTTCGCCTTCTTCGCTGATCTTGTACCGGAAATACCAGTCGACATAGCGGTCGCGCCCGTCCGGTTCGGCGGCATTGACCACCATCACAATGGTGTTGCGGCGGATCTGATCGTAGAGCGGGGATTCGTCCACCGCCAGCCGGTAGGCCAGTTCCATCATCATTTCGGGTGGTCCGGTTTCGGAGCTGTGCAGACCGCCGGTCACCATGTAGATGGGCTTAGCCAGAGCGATGATGCTCCTGGCCTCAACCGGCGAGAGTCCGCGCGGATCGGCCAGTTTCGCCAGGTATCCTTTGTATGTGTCCAGGTCGCGGATGGTATCTTCGCCGGAGATGGCCACCACCAGGCATTCGCGGCCTTCGTCGGTGGTTCCAGTGGGAAGCACCTTGACGCGTTTAGAGGCAGCGGCCAGGGCGCGGTAATAGCGATTCAAATCGGCCACGCGCGTCAACTTCTTAGGCGCGCCGGCGTAATAGCCCAGCACATCCTTCGGTGAAGGCACGCCGTCAGCCTTGGGAAGATGGTCCACCAGTGGGCTCATGAATTCGGGCTTGGTGGTCCATTCTTTCACCAGGCGGGCATACTCTTCATCCTGAAGCTGGGACTTCGGCTGAGCCAGCGCCGCGGCCGTTACCCCGCCGGCGAGCAGCCATAACGCAGCGATGCGTTGATTCATGATCATCAGACTCTATCACAGCCGGGCGAGCTTCAGAATGGAGCCCGGGGGCGAAAGGATTAGATTGCTGGGGATCCGTGAGGCCCCATCACCCTGCCGCACCGAATGGCCGTAAGCCCAACCCCGTGCTGCATGACGGCCGCGTTACAGAGCGGTACGGGCATGAGCGGGAGCGGCTTTGCAAAAGGATTGGAGTCTCCGCCTCTTGGACATTAGGCAGTACTGGACAAGTGCGAGTGAAGGGCCCTATGCACGGCGACTGGCTCTTAGAATGACGACACTTTCACGCAGGTGGAGAGTTCGCTTAGTCGGCACGCAGAATTACTCAACACGACCGCGCTTCGAACAGGACGGCCTGAGTAGAGCCGCACCTGCAGCGGGCGCATGGGCCGTCCACAATGAAAGGCGAGGACACACTCCGATGCCACGCCAGTTCGACGTCATTATTGAGCGCGATGGGGAAGGCTACTACGTCGCCTCGGTGCCGCAAATTCCCGGGTGCCATACCCAGGCGCGGTCCCTCGACGAGATCAATGAGCGCATCCGCGAAGCCATCGAGCTATGTCTCGATGTCGAAGGTGCGCCGGATCGTGATTTGGAGTTCGTTGGCATCCAGCGCGTGACCATCGCAGCA